>Ga0302325_10002204_pt1 | contig 47771 bp, 43 predicted proteins | sample Palsa_T0_2_FD_201948 | JGI IMG/M metagenome (GOLD analysis project Ga0302325, IMG submission 201948) | Peat permafrost microbial communities from Stordalen Mire near Abisko, Sweden - Palsa_T0_2 | ecosystem: Environmental > Terrestrial > Soil > Palsa > Peat permafrost | place: Sweden: Abisko...
AGCAACGGCGATGATCGCGCGGGCGCGCTGCCCTCTAAGAGCAGCTTTCAGCCTGATTTCGCCCGAGGCTTCGCACTCGGGCGGTCGGTACCACCCGCCACGCCCACCGCGCCAAGAACCCGCAAGGCGCGCCACAGCACGCCCGGGGATCGCAGGCGCTATGCGCGCCCGTCACCGTACCAACGCTCCAGCGTGAATCCGCCCGTGCAGCGCGCCTCGGTGAGCGCCGCCGGTGAGCCAGGTGCGGCCGCCAGCTCCGGCGCCGGCCGCCCGCGTGAGTCGCCGCGACCGCCAGGCTATAATCGCGCGGAATGAACGTCGAATGTCACCCAGTATCACCATCCCTACGCACGCGCGGAAAAACCCCCGAGAAGCCTTCAGGACCCTTCAGCCGTCAGCCGCGCGGCCGGGCCATTCTCGGCCGGCCCACGCGGCGGCGTGAACGCAGCGCACCGCGGGCTAAGCCTCAACGGCTCATCTACCACTCACGCGACATCGAGGTCGGAGGTGGGCCAGCTGGCTCCAGCCGCACGCACTCTATTTTGCCAAGCCCGCAGAAAGGCGGCACAGCGCCAGACGCACGGCGCGGGGCCTCGGCGGCGGCCCAAGGAGCTGTCGCGAGACCCGGGGGAGGCTCTCGGGCCCAGGTTCCGTTTCCGCGTTTTTACACGGGCTTGCCGGGATGGCGGATTATGCGGCTTTTTGGCTCATCCCGAATTCGCCCAAGGCAACGGTCAAACCGAATTCGTCACATACGTGCAGGACACCGGCTTCCTCGCGCAGGATTTACAACTGATCCAAATCACGTTCCAATGATTGGGGCGATCAATCGCCATGGGCAGCAGCCGCTGCTGTGACGCCGCGCAGCGGCCGCCGCACCGCGCCGCGTTCGCCGAGAAGATCAGCGACAATCCACGCCGCTCCGGCTATCGATAGATTCTCGGCGTTTCCGAACCAGTTCATCTGCTTGTGCGGATCGGCAAACGGCGCCGGGAGCCATACCAGCAGACCGAAGGCGATCACCATGGAGGTCAGCAATCGCGAGGCCAGAAGGGCCTGGCGCCCGGAAAACAGCGCGAGGGCGGCCAGGGCAAATGCAATGGTGGTCGCGATCGCCCAGAAGTTTTGTCCCGGCGGGATCCACTTGGGAACAAATGTGGCCGTCGCGGAAAGATACACGAACTGTTGAAGCATAAACGAGACCACGCAGACGGCAAAGAGTAGGTATCCGATACGAGCCGGATTCGCGGCCTTCTCCGCATCGCCGCCGACCACGGTCGCAAACAAGATCAGCGCGCCGGCCACCTGCGAAAGCTGCTCGAAAAGATTGCCCCAGCGGTCGTAGACTAGCGGTTCAGCCGCGATGCGCGGCAGCCACAGCAGGGCGAATGTGCCATACACGCTGCCCAGGGCAATCGCGCCGGCGCGCGCGGTACGCGGCCATTGAATCGCCAATCCTCCCAGGATCTCGATCACCGCCACAATCGCGGCAAGGATCTCGCGGTGCGGGACATTGCCGACTGGCAGGATCTGCTGCCAACCGTTGAAATCATGCCAAGCCAGCGTGAAGACGCCAAAGAGGATGGCCGCCACTCCAAACACGCGGGCTCCGATACGGATTCTCATCCATGCATCTTACGGCGATATTGGCACAAACGATAGAGCCATTTTCCAGTGATTTATTGGGCCAATTGCGATGGCTGGGTTTTGAAATCGGCGGGCAGGCAGCCGGGCCCAATTTGCTGGCGCATGCGCCCACGCGTTTGCCGCCAGCGCCGCCGTACTCCGGCGCCAGGACCAACTTCTTCCGCACGGAATCGCGTTCGGGCCACCACAGTGCCGGCCGAAGAACTGGCCTCCTCGGCGGGTTGATAAGGGTCCGGCCAGTTTGAGTGCAGTTGGTCGCGGCCATGCTGCGTCACAAAAATGTAACCGGCCGGATCGATGGCCCCCGCCGTTGCGAATACCGGTGGTGAAGCGCTCGGCCGGCGAGAATACCTGGTTGGTGCGATCCGCATTGTAGCGCCAGATTTCCACTCATACGGCTGCGTTGATTCCGATGTTCTGAGTGCCTAAAAAAGTACTTGCCGGCGATCTTCAGGAAGAGTGCTACCACCGGATGCCGGGCTTCGCCTTCGTTCCGATTCCACCGAGGTGCCGCCTGGCGGCGCCGAGAGGTTTACCTGCCGGCGCCGGGGCGCTTACAATCTCCGGGTACGACTCCAGCCCCGGGGATGAGCCCCGGGTTCGGCTGGGCGCGGCGCCCCAAATCCGGGTGCGTATGGCGCGTCGCCGGCGCCCCGCCAGATCGCCGCGCCCGCAGCCGAGGGAGGAAGTGTCGTTGGATCTGATACAGTTCAACCGGCGGGAGGCCGCATAGAAGTTTTCTTTTTGCGGACCACAGGGCTCGTAACAGCCCTTTTTACACTTATGACGTCTCGGCTTTTGCACTTATAAACTTGCTCCCACTTAATGATAGTATTACGCTACCGAAGAGGAGATCCTTAAAATGGACTTTGCAGTTCCCTCACTCCCCCGCGGCATGGTGGGGCGCGTTCTAACCGCAGCCATGCTGCTCGCGGTCAACGCCGTGGCGTTCGGCCAAACCGAATCAATCCTCTATACCTTCCAAGGCCAGCCGGACGGATACTACCCTGAGAGTACCCAACTGGTGCTCGGCAACGCGGGTAATCTGTACGGAACGACCACCTATGGGGGCGGCGGTTCCTGCTATAACGATCCTAACATCGGCTGCGGCCTGATCTATCAACTCGTCCCGCCTGCATCGGGTAGTGAATGGACCGAGATTCCAGTCTGGCGTTTCCGCGGCGGCGTCGATGGCGGTTATCCTGGGAGTCTTCTGGTGTATGACGCGCATCTTTGGGGAGTGACCGGGGCGGGCGGTACGGGATCGTGTACTGGCGGTTGTGGATATTTGTTTAGGTTGGAAGCGCCGACCTCGCCGGAAGGCGTGTGGTCTAAGACCGTTTTGTTCGATTTTCCTGCCTCCAATTACGTATGTCGCATCAGCGCGGTGGATAAGGAGGGTAACTTCTACGGCACGGGATCTTCCAGTGAACAACCCGACGGGTACATCTGCGAATTGAACAAGACCGAGAGCGGTTACACAACCATCGATTTGCACGATTTCACGGGTGTCGCGCAAGGCCATAGCTTCGGCGACGGATCCTATCCGCTCAGTGTGACCTTTTGACGCGCAGGGCAACTTGTGGGGGGCCGCCGCACATGGCGGATTTTGTCAACCGACCCCCGACGGAAGCTGCTTCGGCGCGCTCTTTGAACTGAAACCCCCCGCGACGCCAAGCGGCACATGGTCCGAAAGCGTGGTCTACCGGTTCAGCCTGTTTTCCGGGAGCCCAATTTCAGCCATCACCGTAGATAGTCACGGCGCGGTTTTTGGCTTGACTGACGTCCAGGCCTTTAAGTACCTCAACGGCACGGTCTCGTTAATTACGGATCATCCGGGCGCTCCGTTATTCGGTGCCTCTCCTACCGGAGGATTAATTCTCGACAGCGCGGGCAACGTTTACGGCACGATGGGTTCCGGAGGACAATTCGGCTACGGAAACCCTGTACGAGCTGGTGGCGCCGGATTACACTCCGAAGTTGCTGTATAGTTTCTCTGGAGGCACCGATGGATCGCTGCCGTCTGCTCCAATGATATTCGGACCAAGCGGAGTTTTGTACCGTACGACGCAGACCGGCGGAAACCAAGGCTGTCAGTTAGGCTTTGGCGGTGTCGGCTGTGGGACTGTGTTCAAGCTCGTGCCGTGGTGACTTCTGGAAGGTGAGTAAACTGGACGCGGCCGGTCAGTATTATTTCCCGCGCCTGATTCTCGAGCCAGCGGTCGCTCGCCGCCACGGCTTCTTGGGCCGGCCGTGCGGCGTGAACCCAGCCCGACGTGGCCTACAGCCGTCCCGGCTCATGTGCCACTCGCGCGACATCGTAGACGAGGCTTGGGCCCGCGGACTCCAGTTTCGCCCGGCCCGAGCGACGTCTTTTGGACGGTGGGCCGGCGTCGAAGCGGCTGAATGGGTGATTAAGGCGATCAGCGAGCTCAGGGACCCGCCGTGAGCCCTCGTGGGTTCGGCTGGCGCGTCCCTGGTGCTTCGCCAGATCGTCGCGCCAGCCGCCGCCGCACGCGACGCCACCATGGGCAGTGGCGACCTCGCTTCTGGATTGATTTAATCCACTGATGATAAATTAAAATCCGTGAGGACGACGGAATTGCTGCGATTCAACGGCGCTGTCGAGCGGGATCCCGCCATTGATGTGTGGATGAAAGAGCACGCCGGTGAGTTGGGAGAAATCGCACATCTATGGTTTGAGGTGATGCGAAAGTGCGGGGACGAAGTCCGGGAGATCTTGCATGACGGTTGTCCGGTGGCATGTTTGGGAGACGCGCCCTTCGGCTATGTCAATGTATTCACCTCGCACGTGAACGTGGGGTTCTTTCACGGCGCATCGTTACCGGATCCGGCCCGCTTGTTGCAAGGCACCGGCAAGTTCATGCGCCATGTGAAACTGAGAGCCGGAACGGCTGCGAACGCCGTAGCTCTAAGCAGGCTCATCGATACGGCGTACTCGGATATAAAGGCGCGCGTCGAAAATTAAATTACCGGCCGCTGCATACCCCCTGTTGCTTTCCCAATAGAACTGTGGCATTCTCGTGTTGGTAAACCAAAATGACCGCCATTCGGGACGGAATCGCGTGAAACAGAAAAGGATGTCCCGCAAAGGGACACTATCTCCGATGGTCCTGCAGACCCTCGATGTGCCGGGGCCGCTGCACGGCGAAAAACGCGAGCGGGGGCAGACAGTGGCGATCGCACGCTTCTCTGAAGCGAAAGCTAAGGCGCTACCATGAGAGTCCTGACTCGATTATTCACACGCCTTCTCAACTTCACGACCGGGCGCCGCGGCGACGAACGGCTCAGAGAAGAGATTGAATCGCACATAGCGGCCCAGGCTGAAGAGAACATCCGCAGCGGAATGACTCCCGAGCAAGCCCGCCTCGACGCTCGCCTGCGGTTCGGGGGACTGGAGACGATTCGGGAAGACTACCGGGACGAAGAGGGCCTGCCATTTGTGGAAAACCTGATACTGGATGTTCGATATGCGCTTCGCGTGCTTCGGAAGTCTCCCGTATTCACGGCCGTAGCCTTACTCACGCTGATGCTGGGAATTGGGGCAAACGTCGTCGTCTTCGGGGTGCTGAATGCGGTCCTGCTGCACCCGCTGGATGTGCGCGACCCACAGAGCCTGTATCAGATTCGGCACAAGCAGTGGATGATCGGACGCCTACTGACTACGTCGTACCCCGCGTTTGAGGATTTTCGGCGGCGAAACACCACCTTCAGCGGGATGGCCGGGATTTATGGGTATTCGCATGCGGCACTGAGCTGGCGTGACGCGGTGAGGAAGGTCCATGGCGATGAGGTCACCGGCAATTATTTCGATCTGCTGGGAGTGCGGCCGGAGGTGGGACGGTTCTTCCACGCGGCGGACGAGCATGGCCCGGATTCAGCGCCCTATGTAGTGTTGAGCGATGCTCTGTGGCGAAGCGCGTTTCATGCCGATCTGGGCGTAGTCGGGACGACGGTCGAGCTCGACAAGCATCCATTCACGGTGGTTGGCGTGGCACCGGCGCGGTTCCACGGCACGGAGCGGTTTGTGTGGCCGGACTACTGGATGCCCATAGCGAACGAGCAACAGGTGGAGGGGGCCGATTACCTGCATAGCCGGACATCCATAACCGTGACAGTGATTGGCCGGCTTAAACCGGGCGTGAAGCCGCAGTGGGCTACGGAAAATCTGAGTGCGATTGCGGCCGAACTCGCGAAGGAGTATCCGGAGACCGACGACGGACAGCCGCTGCGGCTGATCCATCCCGGACTCCTAGGGGACGACGGTGATGTCATTCGCGGATTTCTCTGGAGCGTGACCGCGCTGGCGCTGCTGGTGCTGGCGGCGGCATGCGCGAACCTGGCAACCCTGTTTGCGGCGCGCGCGGCGGATCGCAGCCGGGAACTGGCGCTGCGTGTGGCCCTTGGATCGAGCCGGTGGCGGCTGGTCAGGCAACTCCTGACCGAGGCGGTGCTGGTATCGCTGATGGGCGGAGCGGCTGGGCTCGGGAGCGCGAACCTGCTGCTGGGTCTGCTGAACCGGTCGCAGCCGTTCCTTGGCGCTCTGACAGTAAGCGTGGATGCGCGTGTGTACCTGGCGGGCCTGGCATTGACATTGGGAAGCGCGCTGTTGTTTGGAATGGTTCCGGCGTGGCAGACCTGGCAGAGCAGTCCGCTGCAGATGATGAAGAGCGGGCCGACGGATGCCATGCACCTGCGCCGGTTTGCCGTGCGAGATCTGTTGTTGGGCGCGCAAATCGCAATCTGCACTCTGCTGGTAACAGCCTCGCTGGTAGCGGCACGCGGCCTGGTACGCGCGCTCGACGCGCCGCTAGGTTTCCAGCCGCAGGGAGCGATTCTGGCCGATTTAGACCTAAGTCAGATGGGACAGGCGGGCGACGCTGCGGTGGAGAAAACGAAAGCCATGATAGAGGCGACGATAGAGGCGATGCGGGGGATCCCCGGTGTGACAAACGCGGGGACGGTGAGCCGCACACCCTTTACCGGCGGGATGCATGGGATTCCGATTTACCGGCCGGGTACGACAGAGTTCAAGCTGAACAATTCCGTGCTGGCGCCGTACGTGTTTACGATGTCGCCGGGGTACTTAGAGACGGCCGGTACGCGGCTACTGGACGGGCGGGATGTCTCATGGCAGGACACCACAAAGACGCCGTATGTGGCTATCGTGAACAAAACCTTCGCGCGGAAGATGTGGGGCGAAATGGCGCCGATCGGACAGCGCTTCATGCTGTCGGGCAACCTGACCGAAGTGGTGGGAGTGGCCGAGGACGGCAAATACCACGACCTGGAAGAGTCGCCGCATCCTGCCGTGTATCTGCCGTTGTCGCAAAGCGAAGACCGCGAAACGGTTTTCGTAGTGCGGTCGCGGCGGGCGCCGGGTGAGCTGGCGGCGGCGCTCGAACGCGCACTGAGCGGCATCGCGCCGAATGTGCCAGTCGCGGTGCAGAATTGGGCCGATGCGCTGGAGGGGGAGCTGTTCCCGGCACGGGCGGCTACCGTGGCACTGGGCATCATGGGCCTACTGGCGGCAATGCTGGCGGTGACGGGCGTCTTCGGCATGGCGGTCTACAGCGTGAGCCGGCGGACGAAGGAGTTGGGCATCCGCGTGGCATTGGGCGCTAGCAGGACGCACGTGTTAAGCGCGGCGGTTGGGCGGCCCATTGTGCTGCTCGGCGTGGGATCGCTGGTGGGTCTGCTGGCGGGCGTCTTCGCGAGCCGGTTGCTGGGGCAGATTGTGTATCAGGCGAATCCGCGGGATCCCGTGGTTGTGGGCGGCGCGGTGGTGACGATGGCACTCCTCGGCATTGCAGCGTCCGCCATTCCGGCTGGGCGAGCGCTGGCCGTCGATCCATCCAAGCTCATGCGGGAAGAGTGAGCCAAGTGGGTAGCAAGGCCAGCGAACTGAGGGGCACTTTAGTGGCCGGGAGCCGGGGCGCATGTGTGAGTTGGCGGCCTGCAACGTCATTTTCGATTTTGTGTTGGCATCGCGTAACAATTGGTACGGCAAGCGCCGGGTTTCCGATGGCGGGAAATCGAACGAACAAAGCCCAACCGATTAATCATAAAATGCTTGTTGCGGCCATCGCGGATTGATTCTCCGCCCGGAGCGCCGCCCCCCGTTTGGCCCGGCACGTTGGCGTTCGACTCGCCGGCCTTCCGCCAAGCTTTGCGAAGCTGCGATTCGTGTAAGTTCTTTGCTATCGCGGAGATGGTTGAGTGGTCGAAGCCCCTGGGCTGTAGCCCCAGTAACCCTTCGGGAAAACCTCGCAGGTTCAAATCCTGCTCTCCCCACCAGTGTGCTCCGGATGCGGATGGTGACGCGAGTGGCCTCCAAACCCACGATCGGCTGTTCGGCCCCGGAGTGCCACGGGCCTGTAGTGGAATTGCATACACACCAGTGTTAGAAACTGGCGTCCTCGGATATGAGAGTTCGAGTCTCTCCGGGCCCACTTTAGTTTGCGCCCCTGGCGGAACGGTTTACGCAGCAGCCTCAAAAACTGTGACCTCCGGATATCTGGGTTCAAATTCCAGCGGGCGCACCATGCGCCGGAACGCAAAGTGGAAGAGCGGCGGGACTGCAACTCCCGCGTTAGTGGCTTCGACGGCCGCTCCAATGCGGAGACGTAAGCCGAGTTACGGCCTAGCGGCAGCCCGCTCGAAACGGGAGGGCCCTTTTGGGCGTCTGGGTTCGAGACGCAGCGTCTCCGCCATCAGAATACTAGGGGGCGCAACCCATCGCGATGCGCACCTTTGCCGCTAACTCACAAACCCGCCTGTCGCTCAACGCCCGGAGTTTGCCATGCGGTGCTGCTAGGCCCTCTTTATGTACCGTCGCGATATCTTCAGCGCGAGCCTCGGAGTCCGACTGTAGTCCAGTTTCGCCAGCCGCCAGAAAGATATGAGTAGGAACCTACCCGCGAATGCTCGTCGTTAGAGGAACGACCAGCACCGTGTTGGCCCTTTCGTGACGGTTCCGCGTGTCGAGCGAAACGATCACAACCGGGCGTCTTCTTTTCGCGGCGCGGTCCGTGGGCAAATGCGCGAGCCAGATCTCGCCGCGGAGCGGAAACTTCGGGACCAATGTCACTCAGGCATCCTCCTTGAGGAGTTCTCGAAGCCCGAACCTGCCCCACCGGCTGAGTTCCTCCGCTTCCTCGCCGGAAAGCGAGTCGTGATAGGCGGTAACCGACTGATTAATCGTTGCCAATTCGGCTTCGCGGCGAGCGGTCTGCAGGATCTCCTCCAGGACGAAGGAGACTGAGCGAGCGCGGCGTTCCTTGCGCGGGGTTTCGAGGAAATCCACCGACTCGGGAGAAAGGGTGTAGCTCTTCTTGGCCTTTCGGGCCGGCTTCCGATGTGTGGTACGAATCATGATCCTACCATTGATCCCACTACAGCGCGGACGAGGCCAGGCGGCTTGATCTACAGCGCCGTCTTGACCAAGCTTTCCAGCGCATCCGCCGGCGTATAGCCTTCGAAGCGCTGCAACGCTTTCCCGTGCCGGTCAAAGACCACCGTCACAGGCAACTGGTTCAGGTGGAAGAGATCCGTGGTCTTTTCCGAGCCCAGCACCACGCGGTACTTCATCGGGTGCTTCTTGAGAAACGATTCCACCAGCGCCGCGCCGCCATCCACGTCCATGGACACTCCCAGTACCACCACGCCGCGATCCGCATACTGCTCGTGCAGCCGGTTGAAGGTGGGAATCTCCTTTACGCACGGTACGCAGTAAGTTGCCCAGAAATCTACCACCACAACTTTGCCCTGCAGCGGGGCTGTGTCTATCGGCGCTCCATCGAGCGTGGTCAGCGGCAGGCTTGCCAGATCGATTGGCGCGCTCTCCGTGGGAGCTGCCGCCGTCGCCTGCGTCGCCGGTTTGGGCACTCCTTTCTGGAGAAACGCCAGGTACACGCCCGCGTCTCTGGTTATGCCCCCAGACGTGGCAATGGCATTCCCATCGGCATCCAGAATGGCATAATAAGGGATGGCGATGGTCTGGAATTTGTTTTGCTCCAATTGCTGGTTCTGCACTGAAGCTTCGTCGTTGCCATCGGTGTACAGGTCCACCAGCACGAAGTTCTTCAACGCGCCGGCGATCTCCGGCCGGGTAAACATGTTGGCCTTCATCCAGTGGCAGTTGGTGCAGGCATAGCCGGTAAAGTTGACGAACACCAGTTTGCCTTCGCTGCGCGCGCGGTCGAGCGCCTCGCGATACTGGTTCTTCATCCAGACCAGCGCACTGTCGCCCGCGGCCCCGCCGCTGCCGCCCGAAGCCACCGGAATATATGCATCCAGTTCGCCCAGCTTAGCGCCTGACATGCCTGGCACGAGGCTGATCGCGAAAATCAGGAACACCATCCCCGTCAGCAGGCGTCCGAGCCCCATCGGCTCGTCCTTGTAGATACCCTCCAGCCGCAGGAAGCCCAACAGATACAGGCCGGCCATGCCGAACAGCACGATCCACGCTGCCAGAAACCGCTCGCGCGTGAGGACGTTCCATTGCAGCACCTGGTCCACGCTGGCCAGGAACTTCAGCATGGCAGCCAGCACAATGAATCCCATGACCACTTTCACGCGCGCCATCCAGGCGCCGCTCTTCGGCAGACGCTTCAGGTACGATGGAAACAGCGCCAGCAGGAAGAACGGCAGCGCCAGGCCGGAGGCGAACGTCAGCATGCCCAACAGCGGCCGCGCACCTCCGCTGCCCACAGACGCCGCCAGCAGCGTTCCCATGAACGGCCCCACGCAGGCGAAGGAGGAAAGCGCAAACGTCAGCCCCATCAGCAGAGTTCCCGCGATGCCCCCCTTCTGCGTGCCCCGATCCAGGCTGGTTAGCACCGACGACGGGATCGTGATCTCGAAAGCGCCTAGCAGGCTGAGCCCGAATGCCAGAAAGACCAGCGCGATGAAACCGTTGACCCAGGGATTCGATCCGAGCTGCACCACGCCGAAGGGGCCCAGGATGGCCGTGGTGAGCAGGCCCAATCCCGAGAACAGCACCACGATCCCCAGGCAGAAGAGCACCGCGTGAAAGACGCTTTCGCGTCGCGTCCCCTGCCGGTTCAGAAAGAACGACATGGTGATGGGGATCATGGGAAAGACACACGGCGTGAAGATGGCCGCCAGTCCGAAGCCGAACGCCACCAGCAGAAACGCTCCCAGGCCCTGGGTTTCCGGGCTCACGGGCGCGGTCTCCGCCGTGCGGTTTTTTGGCGGCCCGGTCACTTCGGCGTAGCCCGCGGGAATGAGCGGGGCGGCGGCGTGCGCCGCGGAGTCAACGGTCAAGGTCGCGCTAACCGTGCGGCGCCGGGGTGGAATGCACACCTTGTCGTTGCAAGTCTGGAAGCGCACTTCCGCGGAGACCTCGGAGGCGCCCGCCGCGGCATCCGGCTTCAATTCCAGCTCAAGCAGGAAAACCGCGGAGCCATCGTAAACTTCCGTATCCAGCTGGAAGTTTGGGTCGTACGCCTTCTTGGCGGGCGCCTGGAAAACACGCACTTTTTCGATGGCGGCATTCGGCGCCAGTCTGATAGTGGTGGGGATGGCCCCCGCGCTGGTCATCGAATACACGTGCCAGCCGGGGTCGATCTGTCCCTCGACACGCGCCATTACCTTCGACCCCGGGGCAGCCGGCGCGGGCTCGAGCGAAAGCGACCACTTTACGTTATTGGGTCCTTGTGCTATGGCCGGCAGGGCCGGCAGAAGCAGGATCAGGAGGGTCTGGCCTAGAAGGCGACGTGTTCGACGGCCCATTGGCGTAACTCTTCCTCAATGCGCTCGTTGACCTTGCCGCTGGAGAACTCCGCGCCCACACGAATGGCGTTCTTGATGGCGTTCGCGTTGGACCGGCCGTGGCAGATGATGCAGATGCCACGTACGCCCAGCAGCGGCGCGCCGCCGTGTTCGGAGTAGTCTACGCGCTTCTTGAAATCGGTGAAGGCCGCCCGCGCCAGCAAAGCTCCCATCTGCCGTGTGATAGTGGCGCCCAGCGATTCGTGCAGCATCTGCTTGACCATGTCCACCAGGCCTTCGCTGACTTTGAGCGCCACGTTGCCGATGAAGCCATCGCACACGATCACGTCGGCCTTGCCGGTGTAAATGTCGCGGCCCTCCACGTTGCCCATGAAATCGAGAGGCAGGCTCTTGAGCAAGGGCGTAGCGCCGCGCGTGGCGTCGTTGCCTTTATGTTCTTCCTCGCCGATCGAGAGCAACCCGACTTTGGGACGCGGCTGGTGCAGCACCACGCGGGAATAAACCTCACCCATCACCGCGAACTGCGCGAGCATGCGCGGTGAACAATCCACGTTGGCGCCCACGTCGATCACTACCACGGGCTTGCCGCTCAGGGTTGGAAAAACACCTGCCAGCGCCGGACGATCCACCCCGTGTATCACACCCTGCACCATCTTGGCAGTAGCCATGACGGCTCCGGTGTTGCCGGCGGAGATGAATCCGTCGGCGTTGCCATCGCGCACCAGGCGCGCGGCCACGCGCACGGAGCTGTCGCGCTTGGCCCGGAAGGCGCGCGCCGCGCTATCCTCCATAGTGACCTGCTGGGTGGCGTTAACTACCTCTATCGGCAAGCCGCGGTAGTCGTCGTATTGCTGCAACTCGTGCCGCAGAACATCCTGCCGCCCGACCAGGATGACCCTGATCCCCAACTGTCTGGCCGCCTCGACGGCCCCCTCGACTTCCGCTTTCGGGGCGTTGTCTCCGCCCATTGCGTCGACAGCAATGGTGACCATGTGGGGCGGGTGGCTACTCCTGCTCGACTTCCACTACTTCGCGGCCCTTGTATTGTCCACAGTGCGGGCATACGCGATGCGGCAGTTTGGGCTCATGACAGTTGGGACATTCGGACATTCCGGGAGTTTTCAGCGCATCGTGCGCGCGGCGATTTTGCGTCCGCCGCGAAGAGTGGCGTCGTTTCGGATTCGGCATTTCGGTACCTCAAAGAGTTTACCCCGGAACTGCGGGGTTTTCAAATTGTTTTCAGATCCTTTAGACCTTGGAGAGCGGCCCACCGGTTACCGGCAGAGTCTTCCTTGCAGTCGCATGGCGTTTCATTGCGGTTGGCGCCACACGTGGGACAGATCCCTTTACAATCCTCGCGGCAGATTCGCTGCATAGGCATCGCCAGCACGATTTGCTCGCGTAAAATGTCTTCCAACTCCATCCCGCCACCCTGATAGAAGCCCAACTGAGCTTCGCCTTCATCGATCTCCACCTCTTCCTCGCGCGCGATAAAAGACGCGGGCCGGTAGAAAAGATCGAAACTGGTGTCCTGCGGAAATCGCGCGCGCCCCAGACAGCGATCGCACTCCGCCTCCATCTGCACCTCGAAGCGGCCCTGGATGCGGACCTCGCCCTCGGTATTGGCCAACAATTCGGCCGTTCCCTGCGCGTGCAGCGGACCCGCCTGCCAGATTTCATCCAGTTGAAAATCCAGATCCCCGGGCGCGTAAGTTTCGTCGAAACGAATCTTCCGCAATTCCATCTCTTTGATGCTAAGGAACATAGGAATACCCGAGGAGCGGGGAAACGTAACTGTCATTATAACGCAGACAGCCCCGTAGGGAGTGGGCGCCAGGTGGTGTGGGGTGCGCGACATCGAAATGAGGGTGAGCGCTTTTTTGATATTTGCCTAACGAATGGGCCGAGGATGGCGAGCGGCGGGAAAAAACGGAGGTGCCGGAAGAGGTTGAATTTCAGACTAAGCCGAACATCGCGCTGGACCAGATCCGGGCAGCGGTGGCGGCGGAGGTGGCCCGCGGGGTGGTGCTGGCAGACGCCGCATACGGCACGCACATCGAGTTTCGCGACGGACTCACCGAACTGGACTGCCCTATGTGGTGGGCGTGCAAAATTCGATGACGGTTTGGGAATCCGGCAAACAGCCTTTACCAGCCGAAGCCACGAAGAAAGATAGGACGACCTCCACGGCTATTGCAGCGGAGCACAGACCATCAACCCGTGTCCGTGAAGCAGGTAGTCATGAGCCTGCCCTCCACGGCTTTCCGGGAAATCACTTGGCGTGCACAGACCGGAAGTTGCGATCCTGTTTTTGCCGTTCGCGTATGCCCGGCTCATCAGGACTACGAGAAAGCGGAACCGCATGCGGAGGAATGGTTGGTGATCGAGTGGCCACGCGGGAGGTCGAACTTACTAAGTACTGGACATCCACGCTGCCTCTGAACAGCAAGCTCAAAGCATTGATCCAAGATGGCCAAACACCGCTGGATTATCGAACGGGATTATGAGGAGTTGAAACAAGAGTCAGGGCTGGGGCGCTTTGGAGGCCGTAACTGGCGCGGGTTCCATCATCACGCCACGCTCTGCGTCGCAGCTTATGGGTTCCTGGTAGCCGAGCGGAGCCGTTTTTCCCCTCTGCCGGGTGAGGCAACGGCAGCCCATTCCTTCTGATACCGTCGCCAGACCGCTGTGACTGCTACCGCCAAACTGATAGCAGAACATATGGAGCCGGCCTGACTTTCCGGCCCAATACACGGGGGCAAAACAGCTGAAGTAGGCCATCGTAGATTGCCACCTCCGGTTGCCTGCGAGCAGCCGCTAGGCGCAGAAGTTCATAAACCTCGCCCACGGCTTGCTCTTCGGCGGGCAGGGAAGTCAGATCTCCTCAGGATACGCCCACTCAATGGCGGTCAACTGGACTCCAGTATTTATGACCCAGTAGTACTTTAGGGGTGCGAGTGCAAAGAACAACGGAATCAGACTCAGGGTCGACATGGCGGCCACTTCCAATTTTCGGATGCTAAACTCCGATAGAAGGATGCTGCAACCGTTCGCCGAACGCATGGCCCCAAATGCCACGCGTCTCAAATGTCACGGAGCGGTTCCGTCGAACACCCGGAACCTCCGGATCAGCGGGGCGGAGGAAGCCTCGACGATCCGCAGCCGCACGCGGCGGGCGGTGGTGCGCGGGAAAATATCGATTTTCTTATGGCCGATGGTGGCCCCGGCCGCCAGTGGCCGCCACCGCGATCCATCCCAGGCGTCGATCGTGTAGCGCTCGACGCGCTGGCCGCCGCTGAGCCGCTCCATCACCACGGCGCGGTCGAAGGTCATCGGTTCAGCAGCCGCGATTTCGAGCGGCGCGGTGGACGACCAGGACTCGTCCTGCCCGTCCGCACCTTCCCCGCCATCTGCGGCATAGATCCGCCGGACCTCGGCGCCGAACTCCTTCAACCGCGCCACGTCGGATTCCGGCAGCAGGCCGCGCTTGTCCGGCGCCAGGCCGAGCATCAGCTGCGCGCCCCGCCCCACGGTCTTGTGGTACGTCTCCAGAAGTTCCGCCACAGGCTTTAGGCTCTTCTCGTCGTCCGGATGCCAGAACCAATGATCGGTGCGCAGCGGGGTGTCGGCTTCGGCCGGCCGCCATCGCAAGTAACCCAGGCGGTCCACCACATTCCAGTTCTCTTCCGGAGCGAAGCCGCTTTCGTTGCCCACCCAGCGGATATCGCCGTATTGCAGGAAGCCCACATCGGCGAAGATCAACGCGTTCGGCTGGTAGGTACGCAGCGTCTTCGCGTAGCTGTCGAAATCGTAGACGTGCCCCTCGCTGCCGGCGCCATCCAGCCAGAACTCTACGATTTCGCCATAGCGGGTGACCAGTTCGGTCAGTTCCTGGCGGTAGTAGCCGTCGTACTCCGCGTTGTTCCGGTAGCGCGGTTCGTGCCGGTCCCATGGCGAGAGGTAGACGCCGAAGCGCAGGCCCAGGCGGCGGGCGGCGTCCGCCACTTCACGCACCAGGTCGCCGTGCCCATTACGCCAGGGGCTGGCTTTGACGCTATAGGCGGTCTGCGCGGTGGGCCACAGGCAGAAGCCATCGTGGTGCTTGGCGACCAGGACTACATAGCGCGCGCCCGCGGCCCGGGCCGCCGCCACCCATTGTCCGGCATCCAGTTGGGTGGGGTTGAAGACCTGGGGATCGGCTGTGCCGTCGCCCCACTCGCGGTCCATGAAGCTGTTCGGGCCGAAGTGAATGAGGGCGCCGATTTCGAGATCCTGCCAGGCAACCTGCTGCGGGCTGGGTCGCATGTCGACGAAGTTTTGCGCCGCCAACATGACCACCAGCGCAAAGCCCGCAAGGGCTACTTTGGGCACCGCCGTATTCTAACAGGTTCCGGCCCACGAATTCCGCAGTATTTCCAATATTTCGGAAAAGTATTTGGCATCGCGCGAGAGTACCCGGCAGGCCTGGCTCTCAATGATCTCTATGAAAACAAATGGCTTGGCCATATTGTCCCGGCGGCGCCTGCGCCTGGAGAGTACTATATACGGATCTTAAATTGATACTTGAATACTATTGCCGTACAGGGAGCCAGGCCGCATCATTAGTTCATGGCGAACAAAGATCCAAGGATCGGCTCCGCAGTGGAACGGCGCGCGGCGCTGCGGTTTGCGATTGGACAGGAAGTGGTTTACAAGATTTTGGACCACAGGGCCGCGACCACCGAGAGCGGCACCGGGAAAACACTGGACATCAGCAGCGGAGGAGTGCTTTTCGAAACCACGCAGCAATTGCGACCCGGAAAGCGGGTGGAGTTGTCGGTGAACTGGCCTGCCCTATTGAATGGGGGCTGTCCGCTCAAGTTTGTGGCGTTCGGCAGGGTGGTGCGGGCCGAGGCGACGTGGGCGGCGATGCACATCGAGCAGTACGAATTTCGCACGCGCCGGGTCAAGGAACTGCCCCTGATCGAGCCCGAGAAGCCATTTCGCGCGCGCGCATCTTATCATTAGAATTGGACCAGCCGCTCGATAGCGCCGCCGCCGTAGATTCGTACCGTGCCCTTCTGGACGTTGCCGAATCGATTTCGCAGAACCGGGACCTGCCCGCGCTGTTCGAAGATCTGGCGCAGCGTTTGCATGGAGTGGTCCGGTTCGACTATCTCAACCTGGTATTGCATGTTCCGGAGCGCAACACCATGCGCCTGCGAGTGCTCACGTCCGCGCGGCCGACGGACGCCTCCTTTTGGGAAACGCCGGTGGACGAGACGCCCTCCGGACTGGTTTGGCAGACGCAGCGGCCCCTGGTGATCCACGATATCGACCAGGAGACGCGCTACCCGAAGATCATGCAGTTGCTGCGGGAGCACGGCGTACGTTCCTGCTGCGTGCTGCCGCTGACCACTGCGCAGCGGCGCTTGGGCGCCATGGGACTGGGCGGCGCTGAGCCTTGCGCTTTCGACCGCGCGGATCTTGAGTTTCTGGTGCAAGTCGCGCGGCAGGTCGCGGTCGCGGTGGAGAACGTTCTCAACTACGAAACCGCGCAATGTTATCAGGGGGAATTGGCACGCCAGCGCGATCGCCTGCAGATGGTGCTCGACGTCACCAACGCCATGGTGGCGAACCTGGATCTGCGCGAGCTTTTCCAGACGGTTTCGGAGTTATTGCGCCGCCTGATCCGGCACGAGTACGCCAGCCTGGTGCTGTACGACGAAGCCCAGGGACAACTCCGTCTGGAAGCGCTCGACTTTCCCGGAGGCGATAGCCAGATCCACGAGGTGCATCTGGCCTCGCCCGAAGATTCGCCCGCCGCCGATGCCATGCGCAGGCGGCAGCCGCTGCTGTGGAATCGGGCGGATGCCGAGCACTTCCCTTCCGAGATCGTTCGGCGCTTGTTGGCCGCGGGCCTGCAATCGGCGGTATGCATTCCGCTGCTGCGCGGAGACAAGGCGCTGGGCACCCTGAATGTAGCGAGCATGCGTGACGCGGCCTTCGCGCCGCAGGACGTCGAACTGCTCACGCAGATCGGCAACGAACTGGCCATCGCCGTCGAGAACGCGCTCGCCTTTCGCCAGATCGAAGAGCTCAAAGACAAGCTGGCGGAGGAGAAGCTGTATCTGGAAGACGAGATCCGCACGGAGTACGATTTTGAGGAAATCGTGGGCGACAGCCAAGCGTTGAAGCGCGCCCTCCGCGACGTGGAAACCGTGGCGCCCACCGATTCGACCGTGCTGATACAGGGTGAAAGCGGTACCGGCAAAGAGTTGATCGCGCGCGCCATTCACAATCTGAGCGCGCGGCGGCAGCGTACGTTTGTGAAGGTGAACTGCGCCGCGATCCCGACGGGGCTGATCGAGAGCGAGCTGTTCGGCCATGAGAAAGGTGCGTTTACGGGCGCCATCAGCCAGAAGATCGGACGGTTCGAGCTGGCCGACAAGGGCACGCTTTTTCTGGACGAGATCGGCGACATTCCGCTGGAGCTGCAGCCCAAGCTGCTGCGCGTATTGCAGGAGCGCGAGTTCGAAAGGCTGGGCAGCACACGCACGGTCAAGGTGGATATCCGCCTGGTGACCGCCACCAATCGCGACTTGAGCCAGATGATCGCCAGCCGCGAATTCCGCGAGGACTTGTTCTACAGGCTCAACGTGTTCCCCATCCCGCTGCCGCCTTTGCGCGAGCGCCGGGAAGACATTCCGCTGCTGGTGCGGTACTTTACGCAGAAATATGCGCGGCGCATGAACCGCCGCATCGAGACGATTCCGAGCGAGGCCATGGAGACGCTGACCAATTGGAATTGGCCGGGCAATGTGCGGGAGCTGGAAAATCTGATCGAGCGGGCGGTGATCCTGACGCGCGGTTCGGTGCTGCAGGTGCCCCTGGCGGAAGTGCGCACCGGCGGAGAGGCGGCGGCTGTAACGGGCGCGCCGACTACGCTGCAGGAGGCCGAGCGGGAACATATCCTGCGCGCCTTGCGCGAGTGCAATTGGGTGGTGGGCGGACAGGCGGGGGCGGCGGCGCGGTTGGGGCTAAAGCGGACCACGCTGCAATCGCGCATGCAGAAGCTGGGGATAAAAGAAGCGATGGGGAAAAAGTCAGGAGCCAGAAGGCAGGACGGCTAGAATTGGGGGATAAGTAAGATCCAGGCTACGCAGGCGCAACGCCAGCCCCCACATGCAAATTGCGCTGAAAGCGAAGTAAGAGCCCATCCAGCGCAAGGTCTGAACGGCCGACCCTGGCTCCAGTTTAATCCAGCGGAACACGAAGGCCAGAAACGCGCAGGCAAAACCAAACGACGCAACTCCGGCCGCGCCAAGAAGCCATTCGGCAGTGAGATGACGCCGCAATGTTCGCGCGGTTGCAAACGCATAAATGCCGATGCTGATGGCCATCGCGACGATCAGAATGGCGATGGTACGAAAACTAACTCCAAACCGGACAAAGTAGATGTAGGTCACGCCGAGTACGCTGCAAGCAATGCCATTCAGCACCAGGAGCCAGGACCGGCCTTTTCCGAAACTCCAAATGCCGGCTGCGATGGTGCAAGCCCCGGCCGCCAGTGTCAGCATGCCCAGAAACACAATCGTACCTAGCAAAGAAAATCCTGTACGGAAAGTCAGGGATCCATCCGCATCGCGGGTCAATAAGTACATGATCGAAACGATTGCGTCAAGCAGGCCGCACAATACCAGTAACATGTGGATAAGCTCTACCTCAATGGTAGCACCGGCGGTTCGTGTCGGCGCGATTTGAATCCGGTCACAGCAGGCGGCGGCCGGCGGCGCTGGTATCGTAGCCGCCCAGACCTTCCAGTTCGCGGCGGAAGCTGGCCCGATTCAGCGTGTCGAGCAACGCCGCGACCGGCGGGTGGTCCCGGTGCTGGCGGCGGATCGCGAGGTCGTAGCGCTCGCTCGCCAGCGGGATAAAGTCCAGGCCGAAGACGCGAGCCGCGGCGCGCGTGGCGATGCAGCAATCCACAGCGCCGGCGCGGACCTGCCAGGCAGCCGGAAGATGCCCCCCGGCCAGGCGATCGTATCCGCGCACTTTCGGGCCGGCCAAGCCGAGACGGTCGAGATGCGCATCGAGCAGAAGCCGGCTGCCGGCGCCGGTTTCGCGATTCACGATGCCGACATCCCGCCGCGCGAAGTCGGCTACCGAACGAATGGATTTGGGATTGCCTGGGGCCAGCACCAAACCCTCCTCCCAGACCGCCAGCGTGACGACCGCGACGGTGTTGCGCGCGAAGATACGATGGATGGCCGGCAGGTTCGATTCGCCGCTAGCCTCGTCGCGCAGGTGCGTGCCGGCTACGTGGACGGCCCCTTGCTTTAGCAGCATGAGGGCTTGGGAGCTATTGCGCGGGGCGACCACCAGTTCGACTCCGGCGCGAAGCACGTGGCGGGCGAGCACGGAAATGCCTGGGTCGCAGCCGGCGACGAGGATGCGGTTGGCCAGATCGTATTCGCCATGAAAAAGCTGTACCGTCCCTTTCCCAGCCTTGGCGGCGCCAGCGGGAACGCCGATGCCGTCAAGCAGCACCGCATCGGCAGTAGGCAGACACCAAGGAACCGGTGAAGGCCACGACGCGATGGTGCGGCGGTCCACGCGGCAAAGCTGCATGGGATCGCCCGCGCACGGGGTGTCCGGATGGGGCAGCAGCGTGACCTGCTTGGTAAGGAGCGGAGCGGCGGGTGCGTCCGCTGGGAGCGCGAAGAGATCTTCCACGGTGACTTCGAGCGTCCGCGCCAGGCGCAGGGCCACAGCGGTGTTCGGCACGTAGCTGCCGGATTCGATAGCGTAGACTGTCTGGCGGGTGATACCGGCGCGCCGGGCCAGATCGGCCGCCGAGAAGCCGCGCTTTTGGCGGTACGCCGTCAGGTGGTTGGCGATGTTGCGATTGTCTTTCATGCGCGAGAGTCACTTTGACGGTACAACAGGCGGGTGAGGATTGCCAAGTTGCTACCATCATATCCAGTAGGCATCCAGGGACAACGGCCGCCGGTACGAATGCCGGCACGGCACGCCGAGAGCGTGCGCCACATCGAAAATGACCGGCGCAGAGAAAGAGCGGTATTCGCGGCAGATCCTGTTCGCAGGCCTGGGCGAGGAAGGCCAGGAGCGTCTGCTGCGGGCGCACGCCGCCATCGTGGGTTGCGGCGCGCTGGGCAGCTTTCAGGCTGCCGCCCTGGCCCGCGCGGGCGTCGGCCGGCTTACCATCGTCGACCGGGATTACGTGGAGATCGGCAACCTGCAGCGGCAATGGTTGTTCGAAGAATCCGATGCCGCAGAAGCCCTGCCCAAGGCGGTGGCGGCGGAGAGGCGTTTGGCGCGCATCAATTCATCGGTCCAGGTGCGCGGTATGGTGGCCGATCTAACGCCCGCGAATATCGACGAACTGTTGGGTCAGGCGGAAGTGATCCTGGACGGGACGGATAACTTCGAAACGCGCTACCTGTTGAACGATTTCGCACTCAGCCGCGGGATTCCCTGGATCTATGGCGCGGCCGTGGGGAGCTACGGCCTAACCATGCCCGTTATTCCGGGACGCACGGCGTGCCTGCGCTGCGTGTATCCCGATCCGCCCGCGGGCGCGCAGCCCACCTGCGAGACGGCCGGCGTGTTGAACTCGATTACGGCGGCGGTCGCGGCCCTGCAAACGGCCGATGCGTTGAAGATTCTGGCCGGGCGGACGGAATCCGTGCGGGCGCGGCTGACCACGCTGGACGTGTGGAACGGCGGCGGCGTCCGGCAGATCGACCAGCCGGCGCCGGACCCGGACTGCCCGGCCTGCGGCGCCCGCGATTTCGTGTATCTGGAAGGCCTGCGCCGGGCGCCGGTGAGCCTGTGTGGGCGCAACGCGGTGCAGATCCACGAGCGCGCGCGGCCTCTCGACCTGGCGCAACTTAAGGCGGCGCTGCTGCCGCTGGGCGAGGTGCGCGCCAACGAGTTCGCGCTGCGGTTTCTGACAGGGCCGTATGAAATGACGATCTTTCCGGATGGACGGGCGATCGTCAAAGGCACCACGGACGTCGGCGTGGCGCGGAGCCTGTATGCGCGATACGTGGGCGCCTGAGGGCCGTGCTTCGCCCGCGGCGAGCCCCACTCATTTTCGTACGATCACTTCCCGCAAGCTATCGCGCGCCAGAAAAAACTTGACCGACTCGAACTTCTGAAACAGCTTCTCCAAGCTCCGGTTATTGAACAATTGCTGCGAACCGGCGCGCTCCCCGTGCCGGCTCACCCGCAGCGTACGGGCGTCCTGAATGCGGAAGCTGTAACAGGGCACAATGCGCTGGCGCTCGGCCGAATGAAAGAGGGCCAGCAGGTAGCCCTTGGGTTTCACAATGCGCCACAACCGGTCGGCGGTGGCCAGCAGCAGCGCCGGTTCCATGTATTCGAGCGCGTCCCAAGCCAATACGCCGTCGAAGTGTTCGTCCGGATATTCCAGGCTGCGGCGCAGGAAGTAATCGATTCGCCCAGGATTGGATTGGTCGGCGATATCTTCTCCGAAAGTCTCCTGAAAAATGCGCAGGAAATCTTCAGAGTAGAACTTGTGTCCCAGGCTGGTAATGAAGTTGATATTCTCCTGGCTGGCTCCCCCCAGATCCAGGATGGACAGGCCGGTCTGATCGCGGAAAGAACCGAAGAACTGATCGAGGCCCCGGCTTTGTCGGGTTTCGACCGATTCTCCCCGGCCCGGGCGGGAGGCAAGCTGCGGCGCACTCCCGCCATAGGCCGGCGAACCGGTCTCGCCAGACGAGCTAGGGCCGCGCAGAAAACTCTTCAGCCGGTCGCTCAACAACCCCACATCCCCGCCGGTTGGCTAACGCTTGGCGTCCGTCGCGCTCGCCGCGGCCGCTATGGGAACCGGGGGCGCAGCGGCTGCGGGCTGCGGGCGCGGCTGGCTGGGAGCCGCCTTCGGCTCAGTCTTGACGATATCGATGCTGCCCTTGAAATAGGCCCCGTCTTCAATGATGATACGGGCAGTCTTGATATCTCCCACCAGCTTGGCATCCTTGCGAATCTCTATCCGCTCGCTGGCTTCCACGTTGCCTTGAACAACCCCCAACGCCACTACTTCGCGAGCCTTCACGCCTGCGTGGACCTTGCCGTTGGGGCCTATGGTGAGCTTGTGATCCATCAATTCGATGGTGCCCTCCACATCGCCATCCACGTAAAGGTCCTCACGGCTATAAATCTGGCCGTTGATTTTGACGGCCTTTCCGATGGTGGCCGACCCGCCGCGCGACGTGTCGGGCTCCATCCTCCCTGTTTGCATACTGGACATGCTGGACAAAGTGATTGCCTCCTTCTTGGCTTCCACAGGCGGCGCGGACGGCGTCGGCCTGACTATATTCGTATTCAAGGGTCCGGCAGGTTCTTCCTCCCGGCGTTGCTTATTCCAAACGCTCACGACAGCGGTCCCCCTTTCTGGAGTATAAGTGCGATCATGATGCTGATACCTGCTTTAAGCTCCGTCTAAAATGGGCTCGACGCGAACCGGCCAAACCCTCACACGATTATAAACTGGTTTACAACCCCGTGACGAGCGATAACTACACTCAGCGAGGCGGATGTACGTTGAAGTCCGAGAAGGAACGCCGGATGTAGGCGGCCGGGTGGTAGCGCAGGAAGAGAACGCCGGCCTGGTTGCCCGACGCCGTATTTGCCCATAGTGGATTCATGCCGAAGTCGGCCGGAAGCGGTGAATCCCAGACGGACAGCAAACGGGTGGGCAGGAGGGCGGCGCGTGACAGCGCCGTATCCGGCTGGTTTTCCGGCTTGTTAAATGGCATGTGGAACGGCGCCAAACAGTTTACCGATCGATATGCTGTCCGGAATGACATCGAGCACCGCCCATCGCCGGGAACCCGTGTCGCGCCGTCGTCTTCGAGCCGTACTTCGCTGCGGCCGAACAGCATCACATAAACGTCCCCGCGAAGGGCTAGCGGACCGGAGCGCGCTTGCTGCCAAAATGAGCGGTCCACCACTACGAGTTGTTTCCAGGTGAAGGCGCCATCGGCCGACGGATCGACCTGAAAGACGTCGCCTTCCGTGGAGGCAGCCGAAATCCAGCCGGATGACCAACGCCTTCCCGCGGGCGTTTCGAAGGTCAGCTCGACGAGCTCGGGCCCGGCCGTTTCCCCCGCCGGGATGTTGACTACGCGCAGGGGCACGGCGAGTGTCACGCCGTCGGGGGCGGGATGTTTCGGATCCGGCTGGATGCCTCCCGCGCTGATGACGGCGGCCTGCGACGCGGCGGCGTTGTGCCCGAACATGCGCGACTGAACGGCGATTGCGAACTGCCGGCTGAGGGCGGTGCCGGTACACAGCATCACGACAGCCAGGCAGATGCCGGCGCCCGCTGAGACCAGACGGTTTCGCGTGCGAAGCTGCAGAATGAACACCATCAGCGCCGCCGTGGCGCACAACAGCGGCAAAAATATGCCGCCTGCCCAGACAAGCACGGTAAAAACGTGGAAGCCTTGCGTGAGCGCGGCAAAGACCGCATTAAGAACCGTCAGGCCGAGGCAAAGTCCCAGCATGGCGAGCACAAACTGCGCCAGAGTGCGGGTAAGAGCCGCCACCGCGACGGGTACAAAGAGAACTACGGCAGTAAAGGTGAGCTGCATCCACAGGAAGTTGGGCAAATAGACGAGCGGCTGGTAGCCGGCGGCGGCCAGGATAGCGAATCCGGCCAGCAACAGCGGCAGGTTGAAGAATGCCAGAACGAATAGCAACTTGGCGGTGGCCAGACTGCGGCGCGAGTAAGGCCGCGTGATCCAGAACTGGCGATCGCCGGTTAGCGGCTCTTCGTGAATCAGCAGCGAGACCAGATACCACCAGCCCATAATCAGAACAGCGGCGGCGAATCCGGCGTAGTGGTTCACTGGTATGTCCCCGCGCTTTTGGGCGATGTTTATCCAGGCCCACACCAGCGTGAGGATGATCAGCGCGTAGATCTGGTACGCGAACCGCCGCGCGTCTTTGCGGAAGATGTGCAAGGCCTGTCGCATCGCTCAGCGCACCCCGGGTATGCGGACGCTACCGGCGAAGCCGCGCGTGATCCAGGCGCTCGGATAGTCTCGGACCAGCGAGATTTCGGCGTCGATGGGTGACGTCGCTTGTCCCGTGAACACCGGGCTCAGCGCGAAATCCGGGAAGGGCGAATCCCACGTTGATAGAAGGCGGGTCCAGCTATGCCTTTCGATCCCAGCGCTGCCATGGTCAATGTCCATACCTCCACCGGAAGGCACGTCGTAGGGCGGCCGGAAGGGCGACCTGCAAAAGATCTCCCATTGGTTTACGCCAGGAGAAACCTCACAGAAGCCGTCGCCGGGAATACGGGTGGCCTGGCCGTACGAGAGCGGCACGATGGTTTGCTGCGGCAAGCTCAGGCGCAGAGACCCATGCACGCTTACTGTCGCACCTTGAATACTTCGATAGAAGCCGCGCGGAATGGCGAGGTTGCGCTCCCAGCCGGATGACCAACGCTGGCCGGAAGGGCCTTCGATCGTGACATCCATCATTTCGGGCTGCGCGATCTCCCCTTTGGGAAGGCCGGTGTACGCGAAAGGAAGGCCGATAACCAATCGGTCGGATACCGAACCCTGGCTGTAACTGGCGTTGGAAAGAGGAGGGATGTAGACGCATACACCCTTCGGTTCCGGCTCGTGGACCACTCCCAACCGCATGGCGTTCTGGACCGGCATGGGGAGGCTGTAGTACACCACTCCGGCGAGCAGCAGGGTAATCAGCCCGGCGCCGATGCAGGCCATCGTGGAGCGGCGCGAGAACTGCCAAATAATCATGAGCGTCGCGCCCGCACAGGCGACCCACGCCGTGACGGCTCGGTTGGGCCACGGCGCGACGATGGCTTCGCTGGGAACTACCACAACCAGGGTGATGTACAATGAGAGCAGTCCACACAGAATAGTCAGCACAAACTGCGCGAGATTCCGAGTTACCGTTCCTAGCGCAAAAGCCGGTACAAGCAGGAAGGCGGCGACCCCGAACTGCATCCATAAGAGCTTGGGAATGCCGGCCAGCGGCTGGTAGCCGGCCGCCGCGAGAATCGCAAGCTGCGCGGCCAGCAGGGGGACGTTGACGAAGGCGGTGACGAACAGGATCTTCGCGGCCAGCAAATGCCGCCACGAATATGGGCGCGTGACCCAGAACTGGCGATCGCCGGCGAGCGACTCCGCGTGAATCAACTGCGTAATCAGAAACCACCAGGCGAGGACCAGGAAGAAGCCACTGAAGCCAGCGAGTATCGCGGCACGGCTGAACTGCGGCTGCCCAGGCATGTCGGCGGCGGCACGCGACCAGGCGAATGCGCCGGTAAGCGCAATCGTCACGCACAGCTCATAGCGAAAGCGCCGGATGTCTTTGCGCAGGATGTGCAGGGTCTGGTTCATATGCGAGCCTTTCAGGCCGCCACACCGCGCGTCGATTTCGCCACCGTGACGAAGATGGCGCGCAGTGGCATGGGCGTCGCGGAGATGTCGCGAATGCCGGGGAAGCGGGCGCGGATTTCGGCGATGGTGCGCTCGGCGTCGTAATGGCTGTCGGTGAACCGAATCAAGGCGGCTGAAGATTCCGGCTGCAGCCATGATGCGGGCCATGACGCGGGCAATGACGCGGGCCAGCCGGCAGGCAGCGGCGGCGCGGCGTCGAAGGTGATTTCGATTTCACGAAAGCGGTCCGAGAGCGCGCTCAATTCTTCGGCGAACTGGATGCGTCCGTGTTCCAGATAGGCGATATGGCTGGCGAAGGTCTCGATATCGGCCAGATCGTGAGAAGAGATGAGAATCGTGGTGTTCTGGCTGCGTTCCAGCAGTCCTTCGATGAACTCATCGCGCGCCAGCGGATCGAGGCCGGTAAAAGGCTCGTCGAGCACGATCACTTCGGGCCGATAAGGGAGCGACGAGGCCAGCGCCGCCTTCATGCGCATGCCACGGGAAAGATGTTTCAGCTGGCGGTCGCCGGGCAGGTTGAAGCGGCGCAGGAGATCCCCGGCCAGCTCATCGTCCCAGGCCGGATAAAACGGCCGTAGGTAGCGCATGAAATAGTCCACCGTCATCCAGTCGGGCAGCTCCTGGTTTTCCGATACGTAGCCGATGCGGGTGAAGTCGCGGCCGGCCAGGCGGCGCGAGTCCATGCCCAGGATCTCGGCGCATCCCGAAGTGGGGCGCAGGATATTCATCAGGATCTTGATGGTGGTGGTCTTCCCCGCTCCGTTGGGGCCGATGAGGGCGAACACGGCATCCCGCGGCACCGCGAGATCGATGCCCTGCAGCACCTGGGTTCGGCGGAACTTTCTGGTAAGTCCGGCGATGCGGATCGGATTGCTCATTTGTTGCGCACTCCCTTCGAGGTTTCGTTCGGGCCGGAGTCTCCGGCGGGTTCCAACCGGCTCCAGTGGGCGGCCAGCGCGGCAGCGACATCGTCGATTTTCAGCCCCAGCTTGCGCGCCTCCACCACCAGGCGCTCGAGTTCATGGTCCAGCAGCCGGGTGCGCTCGGCCGCGGTGGATCGGGCCGGCTGGGCCACTACGGTGCCGGTGCCGGGATGCACCTCCAGCAAGCCTTCGCCGATCAGGTGCGTGATGACTTTGTGCGCGGTGTTGGGGTTGATCTTGAGCGCGGCGCTAAGCGCGCGCACGGAGGGAAAGGCATCGCCGGGCCGCATCTGGCCGGAGATCACGGCCTTGCGGGCGGCATAGACCACCTGTTCGTACAGCGCCACGCCGGGCTGGAAGGACAGGCGGAACGGGATCACAGGCGTACTATAACAGATAGTACAGTGAGAGATCAACGGCCAATTCAGTCGACCCTTAGAAAAATACCTGGCGACGGCGGTTGAAATAGCCGGCATCCCCACCTCACTATCAATAGCGTTGTAGACAAGCCGGTTCTTTCCGCGGACCGCAGCCTAAATATAGGGCTTATCCGGTGAGGGCCCGGGAGCGGTTCGACGTAATAACGACGAAATCTGCACCGGGGTTTCCAGAACCGCCACCAGTGGCAAGACCAGGAGCCGAACCGGAAATCCTGGACAAAAAGAGGCAAATCGCATGGCAGGCACTCCTAAAGCAAATCGGGCAATAGCGAACAGTGAGAGGAAACCGGCGGCCGGGGCCGCCAAAATTGGCGATGCGGATCCGAAAGAGAAGCTTTCGGTGAGCGTGCGGGTGCGGCGGCGGACGGATGGGCCGCCGATCGACCTGAATAAATTGGCGGTAACGCCTTACCGCGAACGCAAGCATCTATCGCGCGAGGAATATGCGTCCAGCTATGGCGCCGCGCAAGCGGACCTGGACCAGGTTGCCGCGTTCGCGCGCAGCCAGGGCCTGGCCGTGGTGGAAAGCAGCATCCAGCGGCGCACCGTCGTCTTGTCGGGAACGGTAGCGCAGGTAAGCCTCGCCTTCGGGGTGCAGATGAACGCTACCAGACTTCGAAGGAAACCTACCGCGGCTTCGAGGGCGCAGTAAACGTTCCGGAGAACCTGGCGGATATCGTGGAAGGCGACCCTGTGGTGGCTCAGAACAACGATGGCAGGCTGGAAGTCTTCGCCCGCGGGACGGACAATGCCGTCTGGCACATCTGGCAGACGGCGCCCAACCGCGGATGGTCGGGTTGGGCTTCGCTGGCCGGAGTGATCACCAGCATTCCGTTTGCCAGCCGGAACGCCGATGGGAGGCTGGAGGTCTTCGCCCGCGGCACCGACGATGCTCTGTGGCACATCTGGCAAGTGACGGCGGGCGGCGGGTGGTCCGGCTGGTCGTCGCTTGCTGGAGTCATTACCAGCGACCCGTTCGTGGCCGTGAACCAGGACGGCAGGCTGGAAGCCTTCGCCCGCGGAACGGACAATGCCCTGTGGCACATCTGGCAGGTAACGGCGGGCGGCGGGTGGTCCGGCTGGTCGTCGCTGGCCGGAGTCATCACCAGCGACCCGGACGTAGCCCGGAACGCCGACGGCAGGCTGGAATCTTTCGCCCGCGGCACGGACAACGCCCTGTGGCATATCTGGCAAGTCACGGCCGACGGCGGGTGGTCGGGTTGGGCCTCCCTCGGTGGCGTAATCGTCGCCGATCTGGCTTCCACCGCAGGCGCTTAGCCGATTAGCAGAATGGCTGGCGGAACCGCCTGCGCCACCAAAGCAAATTCGATGTTTGCAGCGGTGGAGCAGCGGTTCCGCCCGCCTGTTCCGCTAGTGTGCATTCCGCACCGGACGCCATAATCGAAAAAAGATGAAACATTTCGGCGATATACTGCACAATTCAGAGGGGTAGTCTAGTAATATGCCATTGCAGGTCACGCCGAAGAACATATCGCTGCGTGCGCGAGAAACCCAGGTGTTCCAGGCCGCCGGGGCTAACGGGACCGTCACCTGGTCGATCGAGCCCCAAAGCGGGCGGATCGATCGGAATGGAGTGTACACTGCACCGTTCCTGGTGCCGCGAAATGCCAACGTGACCGTGCAAGCGCGCGATGAAACCCAATTCGACGCCGCCAATGTCACGCTGGATGCGGGCTGGTTCTGGCTTCACATTCTGGGCATCTACTGGGTGGTCTGGGCCGCGACCCTGATCGTCGTTCTGCTTTTGGGTTGGGAGCGGCTCTGCCCCAATTGCAGGCCGGCGGAGCTGCTGATCAGTCCCCCGCTGGCCACCGTTACGGCTTCCCAACCGGTGCGGTTCACAGCCAGCGCGCCCGTCACCTGGCAGGACAACTTGAACTCCAGCGGCCTGTACAACACCCCGTCGACTCCACCCCCTAATCCCAGCATCAATATCACCGGCACGGCTGTCGCGGACCCCAAGAAGACGGCCAGCGCCAGCCTGATCTGGTCCCATGACATCGGCATTACCCTGCAACCGCAGCAGACCGTGGTCTTCGGCGAAGGCAAGGTGACATTAAACCCTATCGTCACGGTCGCTCCGGACCAGGAGGGCAAGCTCGATCTTTCGAAGCTTGTCTGGGAGTACCTGCAGCCGTCCATTGGGAGCATCTCGGCGCCGACCAGTTCTACGGGAATCGCGGTCTACAGCCCTGGCGAGATCAAGCGCGCCAGCACGATTATGATTATGGTCAACGTCCGTATCCCTCCAGGCCCGCCCAGGACCGCGGGAACCTGGGTGACGCTGCTGCCGAAGTCGCCGGCCCATGCGTGCGAGGAAGACGGCACACCCAGCACGCGCAGCCTGATTGCGCTGATTGCGCTGGCGGGGGCGCTGGGCGGCTTGATCCATGGCGCATCGTCCTTCGCCATTTTCGCGGGAAACCGCCAGTTCAAATCCAGCTGGACCTGGTGGTACGTGCTCAGGCCGGTGCTGGGCGCGGCCGTGGCGCTAGTCTTCTACCTGGTGGTACGCAGCGGCATGGGAACCGGCGACATATCTCTCTCGGGGGCTGATTGCCTCAAGACCGCCGGGTTCGCCGGCCTCATCGGCATGTTCGCCGAGCCGGCCATGCTGAAGCTCAAGGATATCTTCAATACCATCTTTACTCCGAGAGACGATCCCAGGAAGGATGAGCTCAACCCCGAGAAGTCTCCTCCCCGCATCAACTCAATCGATCCTCCAACCGTGTCCGGCGCCGAGCCTCCGCCGGTACTCAAAATCACGGGCGCCAACTTCCTGCCGGGGTGCATGGTGAAGGTCGGCACGAGTGGGCGCACGCCGCAGTCAGTCACTCCTACGCTGCTGGAAGTGGCGTTGCAACCTGTGGATCTGGCCGCTGCAGGTGACGTTCCGATCCGGGTGTGCAATACTCCGAACGAATCGGATTGTTCCAATACGGTGAATCTGAAGGTCACTTAAGGTGGGGCAGGGCCGTGCGCTCTAAGACGGTCCCCGACGCAATGTGTTGGTGGCATGAGGCCGACGGCAGGGGTTATCAGACGCGAATCTTGCGGAATGAGCCCCTCTTCTTCGACAATTTCCATGCCCACCACGTAGTCGCCGGCGTCCAGGTCTATAGCGCGCACGCCGCGCGTGTCCCGTCCGATGAAACGCACCTGGCTCTTCTCCAATGCACCGCATGCGGTCAGGCTTTGCTGATGGTGAACCAGGAGCCGCGCACGTCACGAATCCTCGATCACCGCAAAGACGCGTTTGTCTATAACTAGAGTTATAGTACTGGATGAGATACGAATGGGATTAGGCGAAGAACCGCAGGAACTTCGCCAAGCATGGCCTGAGCTTTGAAGACGCCGAACAGGTGTTTGCCGGACCGTGTGTCACCTTCGAGGACAGCCGCTTCGATTATGGAGAGCAGCGGCTCATCACCTTGGGATTGCTTAACGGGCGCGTGCTGGTCATAGCCCATGTACCGCGCGGCCCGGCAACGCGAATCATCTCCATGAGGAAGGCGAACCGACGTGAGCAAGAGATCTATCACAAGCGACTTGACGAGAGTTGACCGTATGAAGGACACCGATATCGACTATTCGGATATCCCGCCTCTCGACAGGTCTTTCTTTACGAAGGCCACTGTGGCTTGGCCTCCGGTCAAAAAGCAACTTACGATTCGACTGGATGCCGACGTGTTGGAATGGCTCAAGGCCGAGTGGAGGGGTTATCAGACTCGCATCAATCACATCTTGCGGATCGCCATGGAGAGCCGGCCCACGCGGGCTCGGGTAGCCTCGACCGCCGCTAACCGGTCGTCTTCCATGCGCACCGGAACGCACAAGCCACGTTGACCACGCTGGATCATACAGAATTCTCAGACCCCTAACTCTGGGGTCTGCCCGGAGGCCCGTCCTACTGCAGCGGCAGCTCCGGCTGGCCGTCATCGCCGTTCTTGCCGTCGCCGGGCTCCGCCGCTTCAGGAATTACTGAGGCTGCCGCCACCTGGTCGTCGTCCTCCATCCGCACCAACCGCACGCCCTGCGTCGAGCGGCCCGCTTGCCGGATCTCGGCCGATTCCAGACGAATAATCTTGCCGTTCTTCGTCACGATCATCAGGTCGGTATCTTCCTTCACCGACAGGATGGCGACCACCTTGCCGTTGCGCGTGGAGGTCTTCATATTAATGACGCCCTTGCCGCCGCGCGATTGCAAACGGTAATCCGCCAGCTTGGTGCGCTTGCCGAAGCCATTCTCGGAGATGGATAGGATGAGCCCCTCTTCTTCGACAATTTCCATGCCCACCAGGTAGTCGCCGGCGTCCAGGTCCATAGCGCGCACGCCGCGCGTGTCCCGTCCGATGGAACGCACATGGCTCTCGGCGAAGCGGATGGCTTGCCCGTCGTGAGATCCGAGGAAGATGAAGTTCTTGCCATTGGTCAGGTGCACCGAGATCAGCTCGTCGCCTTCATCCAGTTTCACCGCGATGATGCCGCGCGACACGGGGTGATCGTACTCGGTCAGTTCGGACTTCTTGATCACGCCATGCTTGGTGGCCATCACGATAAATTGATCGGGCACGAATTCGCGCACGGCCATGAATGCCTTCACCGTGTCGTCCGGCTGCAGGTTGATCAGGTTCGAAACATGCTTGCCCTTGCCCACGGTAGCGGCATCGGGAATCTCGTAGATCTTGAGCCAATACACGCGGCCTTTGTCGGTGAAGAACAGCAGGTAACTGTGCGTGGAGGCCACGATCAGGTGCTCCAGGAAGTCCTCTGTGCGCGTACCCATGCCGATGCGGCCCTTGCCGCCGCGCGATTGCCGGCGGTACGTATCCACCGACGTGCGCTTCAGATAGCCGCCGTGGGTGACGGTGACGGCCACGTCCTCGACGGCGACCAGGTCTTCCAGGCGGATTTCGCCGGTGTCTTCGATGATCTGCGTGCGGCGCTCGTCGCCATACGCCTTCCGGACTTCTTTCAACTCTTCGACCACGGCCTCGCGCACCAGTTTCTCCGACCCCAGCAGTTCCAGGTACCCGGCGATGCGCCGCTGGATTTCAGCCAGTTCGTCGGCGATCTTCTGCTGCTCCATCCCGGTGAGGCGCTGCAATTGCAGCTCGATGATGGCCTGCGCCTGGCGCTCGGTGAACTGGAAAGCGCCGATCAGCGAATCGCGGGCTTCGCGGGGGGCGCGCGCCGCGCGGATCATGCGGATCACCTCGTCGAGGTTGTCCAGCGCCTTCTTGAATCCAAGCAGCAGATGCTCGCGTTCGCGGGCCTTGCGCAGTTCAAAGTCTGTGCGGCGGCGGACCACCTCCACGCGGTGCTCGATGAAGAACTTGATGCAATCGATGAGGCCCAGTTCGCGCGGCTGTCCATTGACGATGGAGAGCATGATCACGCCGAAGCCGATTTGCAGCTGCGTGTGTTTGTAGAGGTTGTTGAGGACCACTTCGGCCTGCTCGCCGCGCTTCAGCTCGAAGACGATGCGGGTGCCGTCGCGATCGCTTTCGTCGCGGATCTCGGAAATGCCTTCGATCTTCTTTTCGTTCACCAGGGCGGCGGCGTTCTCGATAAGCCGCGACTTGTTCACCTGGTACGGAATTTCGGTGACCACGATGTGCTCGCGATCCTTGCCGCGGCTCTCGATGGCGGCTTTGGCGCGCAGCTTCAGCTGGCCGCGGCCTTTGGTGAAGGCATCGATAATGCCCTGGCGGCCCAGGATGAAGCCGCCGGTGGGGAAATCGGGGCCCGGCACCATCTCCAGTATCTTGGCCAGCGGCGTTTGCGGATTCTGGATGAGCGCGATGGTGGCGTTGACGATTTCGGTGAGGTTGTGCGGTGGAATGTTGGTGGCCATGCCCACGGCGATGCCGGCCGAACCGTTCACCAGCAGGTTCGGAACGCGCGTGGGCAGCACCTCGGGCTCCTGCTCGCTCTCATCGTAGTTGGGGCGGAAATCGACTGTTTCCTTGTCGATATCCTCCAGCAGCGCGGTGGTGATGCGCGCCAGTCGCGCTTCGGTGTACCGCATGGCCGCGGGTGGGTCGCCATCGATGGAGCCGAAATTCCCCTGGCCCTCCACCAGCGGATAGCGCATGGTGAAGGGCTGCGCCATGCGCACCAGGGCGTCGTAAATGGGCGCGTCGCCGTGCGGGTGATACTTGCCCATCACCTCGCCGATGATCTTGGCGCACTTGCGGGTGGGCCGGTTAGGCGTAAGGCCCATTTCGTGCATCCCGAACAGAATGCGGCGATGCACCGGCTTCAGGCCGTCGCGGACGTCGGGCAGGGCACGGCCCACGATCACGCTCATGGCGTAATCCAGGTATGACCGCTTCATCTCGTCTTCGATATTGATAGGGACGAGGTTGTGGTCGCCTCCGCTGAGCGGCATCTGGGGGCCGGACGGAGGCGTAGGCGGACCTTGCGGCGGATTTTCCTGATCGGGCAAGTGATCTCCTTGGATGGTTTGTAAGTTCTATTTTACCAAGTGGGACACCGTCGAAAGCATCGCGTGGGGCAGACCATCGTTTTTCGTGGTCTGCCGGCTTTCATCGGATTTGGTGGCCCGCAGGGCCATGACGACAGGCTCCTAGCCTGCGAGCGGCCTCGCAGGCCGCCAAGCGCGCCAGCGCGTCTTTTTCGTCCCCAGTCGTAGGCCGGACCGTGAGTCACACGCCGAGCTCCGCCTCGGTGGGTTGAAAACAAACGCCCCACGCCAACCAGTCAGTCGAACTCCCGCCACCGGCATGCTATGCTCAGTCCGGGATACGATATTTCACGCCGTAGTGTCACGGAATGTCACAAGAAAATCAAGAAAGTCCGCCCTGTTACAATCCGGCGAACTCGGTCGAAGCCAAACCAAAAAAACCGAACGAACCCAATCCGACCCTTGTTTTCAACAAACCGCGAAACGGAAGCAAGATCCCACGAGCCGGAGGCGAGGCGCAGTCCAAGATCCCGAAAGCGACAAAAGTCGACGAAATGCAACCCCTTCCAGCTTTTTCAACGCTCCGCCCGCCGGCTGGCGTACTGCTGCAAGGGTTCGGGCAAAGAGGGTCAGGCCGGCACCGCCCAGCAGCATCAGCTTGATGGGCCGGGCGATTTTGCCCACAGCCCGCTCTGTGCCAGCGCTGGCCGCCTGGAACGCCTGGCCGCCGATTAGCGAGCCTCGGGGAAAACCGTTGCAGGCATGTCACCAAGTAAGTAACTTGTCGGATGGATTTGAGTCACACGCTGAGATCTGCCTCCGATGATTGAAAACAAACGCCCAACTCCAATCAGTCAGTCGAACTCCCGCCGGCATGTTATGCTCACTTCGGGATAGTCACTTCACCGGACGTAATATCACGGAATGTTACACAAAGGATCGGCCTTGGTACAATGCGCCAACCTCCGTCGAAGCCAAATCGAAAAAACCGAACGAACCCAATCCGACCCTTGTTTTCAACAAACATCGAAACGGAAGCCAAATCCCACGAGCCGGAGGCGGGACCCACTCCAAGATCCCGAAAGCGACAAAAGTCCACGAAATGCAACTCCCTCCAGCTTTTTCAACGCGCCATCCGTCGCCGGGTGCCCGAAACTCGCTCGACAGATCGACGGACAGATCCACGCACGGATCGAGATCGGCGTAGGGGTTCGGGCGTGCGGCGGCATCCTGCGGATTCGGTTCGTCAGGCCGGCGCGGGCGCGCAGCATCAGGCGGAAGAGGCGCATTCCTCCAGTGCACTGGCATGGGGCAGGCTCGTAGTGCCAGCGGCCTCGTAGGCCGCCCTCTTTCCGTGTCAGACTGAATAATCGAGGCCCACGTCACTTTGTCTGACAATCGTGTAACCGTCGCCGTAGTGCAAGCCGGATCGATCCTGTTCGACCACGAAAGAACGCTGCAGAAGGCTGCCGATCTGACGCTGGATGCTGCGCATCGCGGGGCTAAGTTAGTCCTTTTTCCGGAAGCATTTGTGGGCGGCTATCCGAAAGGATTGGACTTCGGGGCGCGCGTGGGTTCCCGCACTCCCGCCGGGCGTGAGCAGTTTCGGGTCTACTACGAAAGCGCCGTGGAAGTTCCCGGCCCGTGCTGCGATTCTCTCGGCGGCCTGGCGCGGGAGCATTCCGTGGACCTGGTGATCGGCGTGGTGGAGCGCGATGGCGGAACGCTCTACTGCACGGCGTTATTCTTCGCGCCGGATGGCAGCCTGCGCGGCAAGCACCGCAAGCTGATGCCCACGGCTGCCGAGAGACTGGTGTGGGGCTTCGGCGATGGCTCCACGATTCCCGTGTTCGACACGCCCGTGGGACGCGTGGGCGCGGTGATCTGCTGGGAGAACTATATGCCGCTGCTGCGCATGGCAATGTACGGCAAGGGAATCGAACTGTACTGTGCACCGACCGTGGACGACCGGGAAACATGGCTTCCCACGATGCGGCACATCGCGCTCGAAGGGCGATGTTTCGTACTTTCCGCGTGCCAGTATTTGCGGCGCGCCGATTGTCCACCGGCTTACGGCCTGCCGCAACCCGTAGAGCCGGATGCCGTGCTGATCGGCGGCGGCAGCGTGATCGTCAACCCGCTGGGGCAGGTGCTGGCTGGGCCGCATCGTGAGGGCGAAGCGATTCTGACAGCGGAGTTGGACCTGGGCGATCTGGCGCGCGGTAAGTACGATCTGGACGTGACCGGCCATTATGCGCGGCCGGACGTTTTCCGATTGCTTGTGGATGAGCGCTGCAAAACGGCGGTCGCCACAATGGCCGAAGACGGAGGTTAGAGCGCGTTAGTGCGACGGCTGGCGGCTCAGGTGGACCTTGCCGGCGATCGGGGAGCCATCCACCGATCCGCTCATGTCGCCGTCCAGATGGTCGCCATCTAGCGTGAGCACGAACTTGACCAGGCCATTGGTCTCCGCCGACGAAACCTCAAAGGTGAGGCGCTTGCCATCCAGCTTCGCGTTCTGAATGGATTCGGATTCCTGGTCCTCTTGCCGCCCGATGGCGCCCGTGATCGCGTCAGCGTTCTGCCGCAGTTCGGCGCGCACCTGGGTGTCGATGACGGAGCCGCCCGTTGGGTCGTCCACTACGACGTTTCCCGTCCATTTGCCGGATACATCCGCCGCCATCAGCGCCGCGGCGAGGCAGGGCAGAAGCCAGAGTTTTTTAATGGCAACCTCCACGCAATCGATAATACCTTCGATAGCTTATCACGTCCCGAAACAGGATAGAATAAGGGGCTTATGTCCTGTCATATGAAAACAACGATTGGCTTGCTCGCTATGGTGGCCGGGGCATTTGCCCAAACGCCCCCCGCTGCGGCGCCCGCCGCGACGCCCGCCCGCGAGCCGGGCCTGTACGCGACGATCAAGACATCCATGGGCGATATCACGGTGAAGCTCTTCGAGAAGGAAGCGCCGATTACGGTGCGGAACTTCAGGGGGTTGGCCACCGGCACCAAAGAATGGAAAGACCCCAAGACGGGCGCCATGGTAAAGCGCCCGCTATACCCCGGCACGATTTTCCACCGGGTGATCCCGGGGTTCATGATCCAGGGCGGAGATCCGCTGGGTACCGGAATGGGCGATCCGGGGTTTACGATTCCCGATGAGTTCGTGCCCAGCCTGAAATTCGATGTGCCGGGGCGCCTGGCCATGGCGAACATCGGGCAGCCGCACACGGGCGGGAGTCAGTTCTTTATCACCGAGGTGCCCACGCCGCACTTGAACGGGAAGCATACGATTTTCGGTCAGGTGATTGAAGGGCAGGACCTTGTGACGAAAATCACGCACGTCCCGACGAAGGCGGACAAACCGCTGACGCCCATCAAGATCGTCAGTATCGTGTTCAAGCGGGAAGGTCCCCCGCCGGTGGCGCCCGCGGCCAAGAAAGCCGCTCCCAAGAAGAGTAGTTAAGGGCTAGCGGCATTAGCGTCGACGCCTGCTGTCACCGGGCGGCTAACTTCCTGCCGGCATCCAAGCTATCGAAATTCATGATGGCATTGAAGACCAGGAAGTAACTGCCCTTTGTCTCCGCGCGCCAGAACGGGTTATTGGAAAACAGCACCACATGGCCCTGGCCGTAGGGCGCGTCGATAATCGCGGCGTGCTGCGCCAGCTCCGCGCCATTGTCGAGCAGCCCGGAAACCAGCAGCTCTTTCGCGTCGGCATAGCGCAGCACCACGCGCGGCCGCGCGGCCGGAGGGAGCACGCTTACCGGATTGCGAAGCTGCTCATCGGTCAACGGCAGCGCTTCCCACGCTTCGGCATGCGGCTCTTCCGGGATGTCGGCCGGCGTGCGCCCCTGCGGCACGTCGGGATCGTCGGCCGTGCCGCGGCCGGTGGGACGTTGGCGCTCTTCCGGGTTGTTGCGCCGCCCGCCGCCACCCCCGCCCGCCATGCTCGACAGGGTGAAGACCGGCGGGTTCGACGCAAAGATCGCCAGATTGTCGGCATAGCCGTACACGATGGGGCTGGCCGCGTCCACCGTTTTGGACCGTAGCGCCGAACCGGTCACCTTCAGCCGCTGCGCCGGCGCGATGCCCACGCCTGGCGTCAATCCGAACGTCACGGCGAAAGTGGTGCTGTCGCTGGCCGTGATCAGCAAGCCGCCCTGGCGCACGAACTCCTGCAAGCGCTCGAGACCCGCCCAGCCAAGCCCGGGGCGCATATCGTCGGTTTCGTCCGTCTTCCCCAGATTTGGCGTGAGCGGTGTCACTTTCCACGGCAGCGGATTTCCGAATATGGGCAGCCCGCTGACCACCGCCTGCGCGTTGCGAATGCCTGGCGGAAAAACGATCGCATCGTATTTGGAGCGCAGGCCGCCCGGCCCGGAAGGCGCCGCCGCAACCGTCTGGGTGCTGATGTAATCGAACGGAATCTTCAGCCGATCGAACTCCAGGCGCCACCAGCCGTCGCTTTGCGCGGTGATCCAGGTATGCATGACCGCGATCCGCGCGGCCCGCAACGGATGGGTTTTCACTGCCGGTGCGGCGGTTACGGCGTATGCCTGCACGCCCAGTTCGGCGTCCGCGCTGGCCAGATCCGCTGCGGGGACGTTGCGCACGATGAACGATCCGCGGTGGAATTTGCGGCCGACCGCCTCAAACGGTTCCTCTGCGGCTTCAAATGAAGCGGCCGGGAAACGATACCGCAGTGTCGCCAGCGCGTTGTCTGCATTGTGATCGATCAGAAAAACATCGCCCGTGCCCCCCACGCCTCCAGGCGCCGCAACCGGCCGTGAGACCGCGGTCATGCCGGCATCCAGAACCTTTGCGTCCGTCACCCGCGCCACCTGCACGTTGCCCAGTTCGCCGAAGGTCCAGCCGGTATCGTCGTAGATGTCCTTCTGCGGATCGTTCGGCGCCCAGTATTGATAATCGAGCAGCGCATCCGCGATGCGGCTATACGGCTGATCCATGCGCAGAACGTAACTGCCGGCCGGGAAGGTGCGCGGCTCCGGTTTAGGTTTCGGCTTGGGCTTGTCGTCTGACTTGTGCTCGCCGGCTTCTTCCGCGGTGTCGCCGCTGCCTTTATCCTGCCCGCGCTTCAGCGGCGTCTTCGCGGGTGGCATCAGCACGGTGAACGCCGCGCTGGCGCGGGAGATCTCGCAGCCTTGCTCCTGCATCATACGCAGCAGATCCGCCTGCGCGCCGGGGCGCGGATCGTCCGCCGGAAATACGTAGGCCGCCGGCCCCTCCGTGCGCGCTTTCTGGATCGATCGTTTGGACTTCAAGTAAAAATTGCGCAGGAACAGCTTGTTGTTGGCGCTGAAATAGGCGAGGCCGGTCAGCAGGCCGGTCTCTTCGTAGTTGTTGTTGTTGCGCTGCGACCATTTGGCTTTCGGCAGCGGCGGGTTCTGCTTGTACCACGTGCGCGCGAATTCGGCCGGCTGCAGGGTGCGCTCTTCGGTATCCGCGCCGCCGTTGCCGAAGGTCTCGTACAGGCGGCTGATGCCGTTGTGCATCGCTGCGATAAACATCAGGTAGCTCGGAGACCAGGTGTCGAAGGTGCCATGCGTGAATACGCCGGGCATGCCGAAAGTGGTCATCTCCGCGACGTTGTTCCAGCCCATCATCTGCCACTCCCCAGCCAGGATGGGATCGATCCAGGCGTTATAGGGGCCGTCCCCTACCGTGTTGTCGTAAAGATACGGCACGGATTCATGCAGGTCGTGCAGCACCTGCGCCTTCCATTCGACGAAGGTATGCAGCACGTTGCGGGTTAGCGCCAGGGTCAGTCCCATGGCGTCGCGATTGTTATCGTGGCCCACGTAGTGGCCCCAGTAGATCAGCGACGGCCACTGTTTACCGGGGTTGGCGAGGTGCCAGCGATAAATATCCACCATGCGGTCGCGGCCGTCCACCTCCACCACGGGCGTGATCAGGGTAATGGTGTTTTCGCGGATGAACTTGATGTAAGCGCTATCGTCCACCGCCAGTCGGTACGCCAGCTCCATCAGCGCCGTGGGCGCCCCGGTTTCGGGCGAATGGATGGTGCCCGTAATGTAATAAATGGGCGTCGATGCGGCCACCAGCTTTTCGGCTGCGGCGTCATCTAGATGGATGGTGCGCGGGTCCGCCAGTTTCGCCAGCCGCGCGCGGTTCTCGTCGAGTTTGGCCAGCAGGCGTTCGTCCGCTACGGCCACCGCGATCATCTCGCGGCCCTCTTCGGTTTTGCCGATGCTGAAGACCTTCACGCGCGGGCTGGCCGCCTCCAGCATGCGCATGTAGCGGTACACTTCTTGCGCATACGGCAGGATACCGGGCGCGCCGGCGATGTCGCCGAGTACGGCCTTGGGAGTCGGCACGGTCTTCGACGCGGGCAAATAATCGGTGAGCGGCGAATTGAAGAATGGCTCGGTGGTGTATTCCCGGATCTTCCTGGTGTACTCTTCGTCGACGGCCTGGGTGGCGTCGCGCACCGGCCTGGGCTGAGACAGAAGGGAAGGGGCCAGGGGCACGATAATCAGGGAAACCGCGAGCAGGGTCTTCATTGAAAAGACTATACCGCAAGACCATGGTGCGAATTAGGTGCGAATCTCACGTACCATTTCGTCCATCCAAATCGGTATGCCGGGTTTTGGCCGCCCGATTGCCTTAACCTCTCGCGAGACGTATCGCACGATTGTATGGCTACGTCGCGTACAGGAGCCAGGCTATGAGATTCGTGACGTTGCCTTTTGCACTGGCAATGTTGGCAGTCGGTTTGCCCAGGCTGTCGATCGCTATTGAGCTGCAGCCCAGCACACTGCAAGCTTGGAATGACTACGTTCGAACCGCCGACTCTCGCATGCGGGAGCGGGTGGATGGTCCGCGGCCCTTCCTGTGGGCTGACGAAGCGGGTGACCGGCGCTCTCGTCTAAGGCAAGGCGAGATCCTGGTTGTGCCGGTTTCGGGGCGGGGAACGCATATCGTGCCAAATGGTTTGATTCATGACTGGGTGGGGGCCATCTTCATCCCTAACGCCTCAGTCGAACGGTTTCTGGCCGTGGCCCATGACTACGACAGATACAAGGATTACTATAGACCCCTCGTCGCCGATTCGAAGGTACTGGCCTGCACTGACCAGGATCGCAGTTACTCGATGGTTTGGCAGCGCCGGGTGCTTTTCGTCAACGCCGCCATCGAGGGCGAATACCAGGCTCACGATTTCGCAGTGGACGGGCAGCGCGGATACAGCATCACGACGACCACGCGGATGCAGGAGATCGAGGGCTACGGCCACAGCGATGCGCGCCTGGTTCCGCCCGGCCAAGGTGATGGTTTCATCTGGAGGCTGCACAGCATCGTCAGATATGAGGAGCGGGATGGAGGCTTGTATCTTGAAATGGAAGCCATCGCCCTCACCCGCGACATCCCAGCTTCGCTCCGGTGGATGGTGAAACCGGTCGTGAATCGTCTATCGATGGATTCTCTGCTCACTTCCCTGCGCGAGACCCGCGATGCGGTCAATCGAGCGGCCGGACTAGCGGGCCGGCTCGTCTCGTGTGCCGGCGTCAGCCGCAACTCCGGCAAGGCGAAGGGCAGCGCCGCGAATTGAGCACACAGGCACGATATAATCGGGTGCATGTGTCACACCCAGATCCACCACATCGCTCGACTTGCCTCGCTCCTGCCGCTGCTTCTGCTCTTCGTCCCGATCGCCGGCGCGGCTGACCCGACCCCTCCCGTGGCTCCCACCGTCGATCATCGTGAAGAGCGCCAGGGCGCCACCGTGATCGACAACTACTACTGGCTGCGCGAAAAGTCCAATCCCAAGGTCGTTGAGTATCTGGAAGCCGAGAATGCCTATACCAAGGCCATGACCGCGGATCTGGCACCTTTCCAGGACGCGCTGTACAAAGAGATGCTGGGCCGCGTGAAACAGACGGATCTTTCCGTCCCCGTACGGCGCGGCGGCTACCTGTACTATTCACGCACCGAGGAGGGCAAACAGTACCCGATTCAATGCCGCCGTAAATTCAACATGGAAGCGCCGGAAGAGGTGCTGCTGGATTTGAACGAGCTCGCGAAGTCGCACAAGTTCGTCGGTCTGGGCGGCTTTGTGGTTAGCGACGATGACAACCTGCTCGCCTATAGTGTCGATTTTACGGGCTTCCGTCAGTATGGATTGCAAGTGAAGGATCTGCGCTCCGGCGTGACGCTACCCGATACCATCGAGCGCGTCGATTCCGTGGTATGGGCGGCAGACAACAAGACTCTTTTTCTGACCACGGAGGACGCCGTCACCAAGCGCTCCGACAAAGTGTGGCGGCACGTGCTGGGATCTACCGGGTTCGAGCCGGTCTACGAGGAGAAGGACGAGCTGTACGGTGTCGCCGTGCAGAAAACGCGCGATAAAAAGTACATCTTCGCCTGGAGCGCCGCCAAGGACACCACCGAGTTCCGTTGGCTCCGCGCCGACCATCCGCAGGGCAATTTCGCCGTGTTTCTGCCGCGCGAAAAGAAACACCGCTACTACGTCGACCACCGCGACAATCTCTTCTACATTCGCACCAACAAGGATGGCCGCAATTTTGCCGTCATGACCGCGCCGGAAAGCGATCCGGCCCCGGGGAACTGGAAGCCTTTCATCCCCCAGCAGGACGATGTGCTGATCGAGCACTTGGACCTTTTCCAGAATTTCGCAGTGTCCGTGGAAAGGTCCGGCGCCCTCGACCACTTGCGCGTGTACGACTTCCACAGCGGCAAATGGACGGCCATCGGGTTCCCCGAGCCGGTCTACGCCGCTTCGTCCGGCGGCACGCCGGAGTTCACGTCGCAGACCTATCGCTACAACTACCAGAGCTTCATCACCCCTCCCAGCGTTTTCGATTACGACGTGCGCAGCGGCCAGTCCACGCTGCTGAAGCGCCAGGAAGTGCTGGGCGGCTACGATCCAACCCAGTATGTATGCGAACGCCAGTGGGCCACCGCGCGCGATGGCGTGAAGGTGCCGGTTTCGATCTTGTACCGCAAGGGTTTCGTGCGCGACGGCCGCGCGCCGCTGTTCCTATACGGTTACGGATCCTACGGGATTGGCACGCCCCCGACCTTCTCCAGCAACCGCTTGAGCCTGCTCGACCGCGGGATGGCCTATGCCATCGCGCATATCCGTGGCGGCAACGAGATGGGCGAGAAATGGCGCGAGGACGGCATGCTAATGAAGAAGAAAAATACGTTTTGGGACTTCATCGACTGCGCCGAGTATCTGATCGCGGAGAAGTGGACTTCGAAGGAACGCCTGGTAATCGAGGGTGGCAGCGCCGGCGGCTTGCTGATGGGCGCGGTGGTCAACATGCGCCCGGACCTGTTCCACGCCGTACACGCCGCGGTGCCCTTCGTGGATGTGATGAATACCATGATGGATGCGTCGCTGCCGCTAACGGTCGGCGAGTATCTGGAGTGGGGCAATCCCAACGAGAAGGAGGCGTACGATTATATGAAGACGTACAGCCCCTATGACAACCTGGAAAAGCGGGCGTATCCGGCCATTCTGGTTACCACCAGTTTCAACGACAGCCAAGTGATGTATTGGGAGCCGGCCAAGTATGTGGCCCGCCTGCGCGCGTTGAAGACCAATGACACGCCGCTGCTGCTGAAAATCAAGATGGAGCCGGCCGGGCATGGCGGCGCGTCGGGCCGCTACGACCGGATGAAGGATCAGGCGTTTGAATACGCCTGGCTGCTGACACAAGTCGGAATTACGAAGTAACGAACCTGCTTCTACGAGCCGGAACGAGCCGGAGGAGATCGTGGACTGCAAGAGAGTCATCTGGCCCACTTACGCGGCTGCGGCGCCCATGCTCTTAGTGGGGATTGTGATCCTGGGGTGGAGCGCGCTGTTCATTTTTCGAGTTGGTGCGCCGGCGGCGCAGGCGGCGCAGCCGAAGGCGGCACAATCGCCGCCAGTGCGTGTAGCGCCCGGACCGGCTTCCAGCGCTCCGTCGCCTGCCGACATGGAAACTTTGCGGAAGCTGGCGGCCGAAGTGGATCTGAAGTCCGCCGATCTCAAGGCCCAGCTCGATTACAACGCCAGGAACGCTGAGAATCTCGGCCGACTGCTGGCATTCCTGACCTTCGCCACCAGCCTTTTCGTCATTGCATTAGGCGCGAATTCTTATTTCGGCTTCCGGCAGATCCTGCAGAGCGCCAAAGACGACTTGAACCTGGCGCATAAGGGAGTCGAGGATATGCCTAAGAAGATTGACGCCATGAAGGCGGAAATCTACGCGGCCTATCCGCTGTTACAGAACGTGGATGCCGCGCTTCGGGAGTTGGTGACGACGCTGCGCGATGTGCTGCCGGTGGATGTAAACTGGCGCGAGGACGTTCGGCTGACCGAAGCGGATCGGCAGCGCGGGCTGAACGCGGAATTGACAGTAGCCGGGCTGGAGGTTTTCCAATTGGGCCGATTCGAGCGATATCGGCGATCCGCGTCCGAGATCTACCAGGGTTTAGCGTTGTTCTATGGCAATCAAGCCGTTCGGCGGACCACCCCCGGCGGCGCTGTCGATGGGGACGCTCCCGAGATCCAGCGCGCACTGCTGTATATCGACAAAGCATGCCGCACCGATGAGAGGAATGCGGCCGCCTTCCGGGATTTTGGCGCGCTGCACGCGGTGCGCCAGGATTTCGCAAACGCCAAGAGGGGGTACGAAGCGAGCCTCGCGATCGATCCGGAGGAGCCTGGCGCACTATTCGGCGTTGCGTACATTCAAGCCTCGGCTGCCAATCCCGAACTTTCCGAAGCGATTGAGCGCATGAACGCTCTCATCCAGAAGGGGCGGTGGGAACCCGGCCAGAAGAAGAAGTACCTTGCGGAAGCTTATACCAACCGGGCCTGCTACCACGCGCGGCTGGCTATTACCCTGGCTCCGGCCGATCGGGATGCACATAACCTTGAAGCCATGAGCGATCTGGAAGAGGGTTGTCGGGCGGCTAGGGAGCACCATGTGCTCCCTGGGTGGCAAAGGAGAGTAGAAAACGAGAGAACCGCGGGAGACCTGGCACCTCTGGATGTGGCATTCAAGGCGCGAATCGACGCGTTGCTCCAGTGAATACGATCAGACAGCGTACGGTGGTGTTGCAGAGCGCATTGTGTTTGTGCCTCCGATCTCATTGTATAACAACCAGGCAGCCTTGCGATACGGGCCGTCGGGCGCCCGCACGCCGGCGGCTTCAAGCTATACTGTCCGAGTGAACCGAGAATATCACAAGTGGTACAGTCCCCATCTGCAGCGGGACATGGAGTTGCTGGCATATGGGCACGCGGGCATGCCCGTCATCGTTTTTCCCACCTCCATGGGCCGCTTTTACGATTATGAAGATCGCGGCATGATCGGCGCCATCGGCCATCAGTACGACGCCGGGCGCCTGCAGGCTTTCTGTCTCGATAGCGTGGATGCGGAAAGCTGGTATAACCGCGGCATTCCTCCGCGGGAGCGCGCGCTGCGGCATCTGCAGTACGAGAGCTACGTGATCCATGAGGCGCTGGCATTCATCCGCGGACGCAATCCCGAGACGCGCGTGGCCGTTACCGGCTGCAGTTTTGGCGGCTATCATTGCGTCAACTTCGCGCTACGCCATCCCGAACTCGTAGGTCCCTGCGTCAGCATGGGCGGCGCCTTCGATATCCATCAATTCCTGAACGGCTACTACGACGATAACTGTTATTTCAATTGTCCGCCTGATTTTCTGTCCAACCTCACCGACGAGCGCTATTTGAGCGAGTATCGCAACGGCATGCGGCTGGTGTTGGCCACCGGCGAAACCGACATCTGCCTGAATGAGAACTTGCGCCTGGCAGGCATCATGGATGGCAAACAGATTCCCCATTGGCTCGACGTTTGGGGCGACGGTACCGGCCACGATTGGCCCTGGTGGCAGCGCATGGCGGTGAAATTCTTCGGATAGGACGGGTGCTCTCACCGACCCTCTAGACTAGCTGGGGCAGCGGATTTAGCCGTGGGGCAGGCTCGCAGCCTGCAGCGCCTCGCAGGCCGCCAACGCGCCCAGCGCGCGCCTTTTAATGCCCCGTTTATGGCCGCAGGCCATGGCACATTCACAACGCCATCCCGCCGGAGACCTCGATACGCTGCCCGTTCACCCAGCGATTGTCATCTGAAAGCAGTGCGGCGATCATCGGCCCGATATCGTCAGGCACGCCAACGCGTCCCAACGCGGTCATGGCGGCAATCTGCTTGTTCATTTCCGGATTGTCGCGCACCATTCCGCCGCTGAAGTCTGTCTCGATCGCTCCCGGGGCAACCGTGTTGGCTGTGATCCCACGTGCCCCAAGCTCTTTCGCCAGGTAACGCGTCAATACTTCGATTGCGCCTTTTGCCGCTCCATAAGCTGAAGTGCCTGGAATGCTGAGCCGCGCCAGCCCCGACGAAATGTTCACAATCCGGCCACCATCGTTCATCAGCGGCAACAGCTTCTGGGTAAGGAAGTAAACGCCTTTGAAGTGTACATTCACGATCTGGTCGAACTCCGCTTCGGTTGTTTGATCGAACGGCTTGTGCAAGGAAGTTCCGGCATTGTTCACCAGGTAATCGAACCGGTCCCGGCCCCAACTGCGGAGCGTGCCGCGGACGTCGCTGACGAACCCATCGAACAAACTGATATTTCCGGCCTCGAGCTGAAATGCGGCAGCTTTCCTGCCCATCGCTTCTGCCTCGCGGATGAGGCTTCGGGCTTCGGCCAGATTCGAATGATAGGTGAGGAGAATATCCACGCCTCGTCGCGCGAGATTGATCGCCGTGTTGCGGCCGAGTCCGCGGCTTCCTCCCGTAATGATCGCTATTTTGTGGCTTCCGTCGCTCATAGTTTCCTCCTTGAGTGCTCTTTTTACCAGGGAACGATGCCTTGCGCATTCGAGAACGTCCCAGTCGGACCATCACCATTGAGCAGCGCCAGGCGAATGATCTCCGCCGCCCCTTCGGGAATGGTCTGGGTCCCCTGATGGCGGTTGAGATCGGTTGCAGTGTAGCCGGGGTCGACCGAATTCACCTTGATCGACGTATCGCGCAGTTCGTAGGCGAGTTGCACAGTGAGCATATTGAGACCTGCCTTCGATGCCGCGTAGCCGAGATACTTCGCAGCCACATGGGTCCATGCTGGATCGCCGCTCTTCGTGAGCGACCCGAGTCCGCTCGACACATTGACGATGCGCGCGGATGGAGCCTTGCGCAACACTGGAAGCATTGCCTGGGTTACTGCAACGCCGCCCAGGAAGTTTACGCGGAACGACCGCTCTATTGCCTCGAGACTGCAACTCGACGGCAGGCCGTCCCCCTGCGCGGCGATGCCGGCATTGTTGACGAGGACGTCGAGATGGCCGAAGTCGGCATCGATAGCTTGTGCGGCAATGGCGATCGTGGCTAAATCGTCGAGATCGATGGCGAGATAGCGGACATCGTAACGTTTGAGCTTGGCTGCCGCCTCCTCGCCGAGCGCTTGATTGCGCGCGCCTAGCAGAACTTTGCAACCCGCCGCGGCGAGCTGCTGGGCGACTTCGAAGCCAATGCCTTTATTCGCTCCGGTAACGAGGGCGATTTTCTTTGGTGCGCTTTGCATTTTTGTTTCTCTCCTCACAGTGTTAGTTATTTCAGGCTTCGAACGCGCTCGCGTGATCGAGATCGGCAATTAGCCCAGGCTGCGCCGTTGGGCGCCATCCCAGCCGTTCCTGCGTGAGCGCGCTGGAAGCTGGACAGTCGGCTCCCACGAACATCCCCAGAAAGCCAAAATGCTGGGCCGCCTCCTCGGGGGACAGGGCGACGACCGGCACCTTCAGACCCCGGCCGATCGCGTTGGCGATCTCGCGCACCGGCACGCCCTCTTCGGCGACCGCGTGATACCGGGCGCCGGCGGATTGTTTCTCAAGCGCCGCCTTCTCCAGCACCAGCCTGTAGAGATGGGCAGCATCGAGCAGGCCCACCGCGGGCCAGCGGTTGAGCCCGTCGCCGACATACGCCGAGACACCTTTTTCGCGAGCTGTAGCGATCGCGTAGGTGACCAGGCCTTGCTT
>Ga0302325_10002207_pt1 | contig 47732 bp, 48 predicted proteins | sample Palsa_T0_2_FD_201948 | JGI IMG/M metagenome (GOLD analysis project Ga0302325, IMG submission 201948) | Peat permafrost microbial communities from Stordalen Mire near Abisko, Sweden - Palsa_T0_2 | ecosystem: Environmental > Terrestrial > Soil > Palsa > Peat permafrost | place: Sweden: Abisko...
ACCGGCCCGCATCGGCAATCGTGGCACCGAAGACCAGTCGGTCTAGGCCCGACCAGAGAGCGCAGGCCATGCACATCGCACACGGCTCGCACGTCGTATACAGGGTGTAGCTCTTGAGGGATCCCGAGCCCAGCTTTGCGCAAGCGAGTCGAATTGTCAGTGTTTCGGCATGCGCGCTGGGATCGTGGTCGGGACCCACGCGATTCACCGCGCGCATCAGCCGCTCACCGGTAGCCGTGCTCAAAATGTCTGCGCCGAACGGCATCGGATGATCCGTGCTCAGCGTCTCCGCCGTAAAGGCAGCCACAGATCGCATCCGCTCGCGATCAATTGCGCTCACGCCATCCGCAGCCAACGCGTGTGTGGCCAGAATCCCTGTGCTGAAGGACGCCGCGCCAGCTTGCACCAGAAAACTCCGCCGATTTACATTCATGCGCTCGTCTCGATAGCAGCCATGCAGGAATCATACAGCCTGGGGGGGCTGGCCCGGCCTTTCACTGTTGAACAGTTGGCGAGGCTGCCCCGTCCTTGTCCCTGCGTTCTTTGCGGGGACAGGGCGGGGAATTTGACTTCGGCTGCATCCTTAACCTCAGGGAGATCAAATTCCCCGCCCCTTCGACAAGCTCAGGGCGGGCTCTGTCGCAAAAGACGCGACAAGGGCAGGGCACCCTCGAGAGTTAAAATGAGGAAAGGTGGAACAGCCGGCGAATTAGCCGAACGGGGGGACGGAGCAGAGGAGACCGAGATCCCTTCGGCAAGCTCAGGGCAGGCTCTTCAGCCCGCAAAGAGCGCGGGCTTCAGGACGACAAGGGCTATGGTATTACGCGCGAGGGAGTTTACGCGCGGGAGAGTTTAGGCGCGAGAGAGGTACACGCCCTCGGCCGTATCCACTTTGATCTTCTCGCCTTCGTTGATGAACGGAGGCACCTGCACCACCAGACCGGTCTCAGTCTTCGCCGCCTTAGTGACGCTGGAGGCAGTCGCGCTCTTCAACCCCGGCTCCGTTTCCACAACGGTCAATTCCACAGTCTGTGGCAGCTCGATGCCCACCGCTTTGCCATCGAAAAATTCAACTTTGATCTCGAGGTTAGCGATCAGGTAATCCACAGCATCGCCCAGAATTTCTTTGCTCAGGTGAGTCTGCTCGTAGTTGCTCGTATCCATGAAGTAGTAGCTATCGCCGTCGGCGTAGAGGAACTGCATATCGACCTCGTCCACGGTGATCTTCTCGATCGGATCAGCCGAGCGGAAGCGGTGCTCGAACATGGCCCCGGTGCGCAGATTGCGCAGCTTGGCCTGAATGAAGGCGCGCAGGTTGCCGGGCGTGCGGTGCTCGACGCTGAATACGGAGTGCAGATCATTGTTGTGCTTGATGATCATACCGGGACGCAGTTGCGTGGCAGGGATCGACATTGCTCGAAACTATCTCCTTCAAAAATTGCGGTTGCTGGGCTGGCGGAAGGCGGGCAGGCCACATTTTCCGCCGCACGCGAGGACCGAACTTCCCAATTCTACACTCCACCCGCCAGAAAGAAAACCTTTGGCAGTTAGCGTTCATCATAGAACCCCCAGCCAGGACTAGAATAATTCTTGATAGCTGGCAGAAGCGATTCGCGATCGTGCCCTGCGGCTTCCCGCCGGGCGGAAAATTGAGGTCATTATGAGTGTTGGACGTTACGAATCTTCAAATCACAACCAGGTGGGAACGGCTGTCACGTTTCTTCTCATTGGCATGGGAGCCGGAGCGCTGGCCGCTCTGCTGCTCGCGCCGAAAACCGGCAAGCAGTTCCGTCGCGACTTGAAACGCGGCTATGACGACGCCAAAGACACGCTGCAGGACTGGAGTGAGGAAGCCAAAGACCGGGCTCGCAACGCCACGGAGCGTGTGGGCGCAGTCGCCGAGCGCGGCGCCGATCTGGCGGAGGAACTCCGCGACGCAGTGCGCGAGAAAGTCGAGCCCTTGCGCCGAGCCGTCACCCGGAGCTAATCGAACGAATTCAACCCCACTCGTTTAACCAAAGACGACGGCGAAGAAACGCTTCAGCCGCCGCACAAATCGATGCCCACCGGTCTCGGCTGGAGCGGAACTCTGCGCAAGCGGTGGTTGCACAACGCTGTCCAGGCGGACTTGCCGGTCTGAGGTTTCCATCACTGGCAGGGCGGCAGCTTCCATCGTCGGCACGGGCACTGTGACCGTGCTCTGCTTCGCGGTGAAGACAAATGGAGCGTCCACCTGCACGTGGATCTCGTTGGGCTGCGAAGGCGGCAGGGGCTGAACTTCAGGCCCCGCAGAGAGAGTGGTCGCAGGAGTTGAAGAGGTTGGCGTGTCTTTCGCCGGCGCTTTCTCCATCGGCCCTTCACTGCTCCCGGACGTGGCGCCCTCAGCCAGCCTGGCATTCGCCGGCAGTTGAGAATCTGGCAGCGGAGGCACGGAACTGTCAGCAAACATTACTTTCGCCGGCGGCGGGCAGCCGCACTCCAGCGGCACATTGGAATCGACCTTGTCGATCTGTCCCAGGCGGAACACGGCTTGTTCTGTCGGCTTGACCTGATACATCCGATCTCCCATTAATTCGGAAACGATCGCCGAAGAGGTGTTGCCCATCAGGCTGCGGACGCAGGTGTTGCCATGCGAATCGGTGCTGATGGCAAAGTCGAACTCTCCCGGGCCCGCGAACAGGATGCGGAAATCGGGAGTCAGCACGGAATCGGCTGAGGCATCCAGAGCGTAATGTGCCTCCAGCGCGCCGGTGCTCATGCCCATCATCAGGTCATGCGCGTTTTTCGAAGGCGTCACCGAGACCGTGGTTCCCGGACAAACGCGAACTTCTCCGCCCCGCGAAAGCTGGAGCACGGCAGTCGCGGCGCCAGCCGTTACGGAAGAGCCGGCCGCGATCCGTGTACCAGCCAGAACAACCATGCCCGGACCCCCACTTACCGGCACGATCGCCGGCGTAGCGGTCATGGCCAAGGTCGGAATGCTCGGCGGCTCGAACGGCGGCTTCTTGCTCGCGTCGGTATCCTCGGGCTTCAGCCGTACTATCAGCCGATTGCCCGCTGCGTCCCACGTATAACCGTAGGCTGTGAGCAAATCCACCACCACCCGCACTATTGGAGGGTCCTTCTGGTGCTGCTCCGCGCGAATGGCGGCGACGTTCTCCTTCTGCACAGCGATGCGCTTGGGGATGGTTCCCATCCGCGAGTTGGGCAGGTCGATCACCAGGCGAGGCGGAGAATCCAGAGTTTGAATTGCCGGCACAATGGGATGGGTGGAAAGAATCTCGATGGCTGGAACGCCGCGGCTGTGGACGATGCGTACTCCCGTTACCACGGCGACCGCCGGCTTTGCCGCCTTCGCATGTGGAGATACCGATGCGCTCTCTTGCGCGAACAGCGCGGTGACTGCCAGTGCCGCCGACAGCATTACTCGGACAAACTGGAGCGCGGATCGCGACAAAGAAATACCCCTGGGCGGCGCTGTGCCTATAGAAGGAAACATACCACTTGCCGAGAATACGGAGAAGTGACCGGCAGGAACCAGAGGTCTGCTTTGGGGACGCGCCCAAACGGGCGAATCGCGTGCGGGATGCGAGGATTCTGATTCTTCCAGAAGAGGAGTCTCCGAGAGGGTGACCCAGGCTTCCCTAGCCGGGGTCAGGCTCGGGAAGGAATTCGTATTCTTCAATCACTGCAGCCACGGCCATCTTGCCCTCGGGTCCGCTCTGTTCCACTCGCACCACGTGCCCTTTGCATTGCACGCGGATGCTCTCCGTCAGCGTGATTTCGGGCGGCAGGGTGAGCGTAAAGCCGAGCGGCGACCCGGATTCGATGCTCGAGTCCAGATAGAGGCAGATACCTCGCGCGCTCACATCGCGGATCTGCGCCGACTCATTCGGTGAGAACGTCTCACCGCGAGAAACCGAGACCGGCAACCGCAGCGCGAAGCGCCGGGCCGCCCTTTTTTCCTGCGAAACTTCTGCCATGCGTCTCTCCAAGGAAGTGGCGTTGAATGCTGCCCTACTTAACTTTAAGAATTCGGGCATTTTACGTCAATGCCACCCTTGGGGAGCAACGTAGCCCATTCCGGTGACAAAAGTTTCTGAAGTGCCATGCTTTGCTGCTGCACATCTCATTAGGAGACACACTCACTGACCGCCGATCTCTGGCCACCGGGCCGTGACCAATGACCAGGAATGAGTGCCCAGTGCCCAGTAATCGGTGTTAAGTAATCAGTGTCATGTAGCGTCCAGCGACCACTGGCCAGCAACGAGCTCACTTACCGTCGCCCATCACCAGACTCCTATAGACTTTCCCAAAACGGGAAGGTTTTGATCCGAGCTCCCGCCCGCTTACTGGCCGCCGATCACTGATCACTGATCACTGGCCACTGCCCTCCGGGTGTAAGCTGAAGACGAGCAAAATGGTTTTCGTTCTCGACAACTACGATTCCTTTACCTACAACCTGGTCCAGTATCTCGGCGAGCTGGGCGCGGACGTCGAAGTGCGCCGCAACGACCAGGTATCACTCGAGGAAATAGAAGCGCTGCATCCCGAGCGCATCGTAATTTCGCCCGGCCCCTGCACTCCGCAAGAAGCGGGCATCAGCATTGAGTTGATCCGCCACTTCGCGGGCAAAGTGCCCCTGCTTGGCGTCTGCCTCGGACATCAGGCGATTGGAGCCGCCTTTGGCGGACAGGTGGTGCGCGCTCCTCACCTCATGCACGGCAAGACTAGCGCCGTGGTTCATGACAACAAAACCATCTTCCAGGGCCTTCCCATGCCCATGACGGCGACTCGCTATCACTCGCTCATCGTCGAAGAGCAAGGCCTGCCGCCGGAGCTGGAAGTCAGCGCCTGGACTACAGAAAAAGACGGCACCCGCACCATCATGGGCCTGCGCCACAGACAGTTCCCCGTCGAAGGAGTGCAATTCCATCCCGAAAGCGTGCTGACCGATGCGGGTAAAAAGCTGGTGGAGAACTTCTTAGCAGTTGCCAGTGTTTAGAAGTGTCCAGTGTTCAGTGATCAGCGGCCAACAACGGTCCACTTGGCATCGACCAACTGCTGCCATTTCGGGAAATCCACAAGCGTTCGGTGATGTATGTCACATCCCGCCTACAGCCTTCAGTCCATATTTGAGCAGATGCAGTGCCTCAAATAGCTCTTCAGGAACCTGTGAGGAAATGGACCATGAAATTCCACAAGCTCGAAGGAAAGTTCGTTCTGAGGTCTGTACTAACGGCAACCCTGCTATTTGTGGGTACGGCATTCGCCAAGGACAAGGATAACCCTGACCACTCGGCTACCTGCACGAAGAGCATTGCGATAGCCAGAGCGACGGCCAGCGGAACGCAGCCCTTCCTACCCGAATTCATCGCCAACTGGTGGAGAAAGAACTCAAAGCGCTATCCGGACATCTGCCTGTCCCAGACGCCAAGCGTAACGGCGAAGAACTATCTGATAGTCGGTTCGACCTCTCAGAAGTATTTCGGCGGTTTGTTTCCGACCGTCAAAACCTACACGAGCACCAGCACGACACCGTACAGTTCGACTGGCACCGTTAGCGATCAGTACGGGAACACATGGAACTACACGGCGACGGGCGACATTACAACAACGACCACGACAACCGTTCACGAGAACCTGCCTTACACGGACCGATTCGTGGGCCTGTATATGAACGCCTACGACTCAGGCGGTCGCATGGTTCTAGCAACCGAGCACGTGTATGCCAGCCGCTCTGGAGGGGACGCAGCCAACACGGCTGGCTACAACATAGGCTCCGGCCTCAGGAATATTAACGCTCGGGGTAGGATGCTGAGGTCCCTTGTGAAGTCCATTCAGAAGGACTGACCCTGTTGTGGCCGAGGTTGCCCGGGATCCTCAATAGCCTCGTGAGTTCGCTGCTTGACGGCTCACTGGCCACTAACCACTGCTCACTGACCACTGCCTCTAGCCGTTTCCACCGCCCGCAGCAGCGCCTGCGCTTTGTTCATCGACTCCTCAAATTCTCGCGCAGGGTCGGAATCCGCCACAATGCCGGCTCCCGCCTGCAGATACGCATGCTTTCCCTGCATGAGCATAGTGCGGATGCCGATGCACGAATCCAGATTCCCGGCAAAATCGGCGTATAGTACCGATCCGCCGTAAAGGCCGCGGCGCGTTGGCTCCAGTTCTTCGATGATCTGCATGGCGCGAACTTTCGGCGCGCCGCTCAGCGTGCCCGCCGGAAAACACGCGGCGAACGCATCGAGAGCGTCCAGGTCTTTTTTCAGCGTCCCTTCCAGCGCCGAAACCAAATGCATCACGTGCGAATAACGCTCCACGTACATCAGGTCTTTTACTTTTACCGACCCATACTCGCTGACCCGGCCCAAGTCGTTGCGTCCCAGGTCGACCAGCATGACGTGTTCGGCGCGTTCTTTTTCGTCATTGCGCATGAGCCGTTCCAGGCGCAGGTCTTCAGCTTCGTCGCGTCCCCGCGGGTGCGTGCCAGCGATCGGGCGATACTCCAGCTTCCGTCCGCTCACCCGCACCAACATTTCAGGAGAAGACCCGAGAATATGCGAATCCCCCATGCGCAGAAAATAAAGATACGGTGAAGGATTCACCTGGCGCAGCGCGCGGTACAAGTCGAAAGGCTCGACCTCCGGCACAAAATCCAGACGCTGCGAGAGCACCACCTGAAAAACATCTCCCGCCGCGATGTATTCCTTGCACCGCTCCACGCTGCGCAGAAAGCGCGCACGGCTGGTTCCGGCATGGATCCTGAGCTTTCCTGGCTTCGCCTTTCTGGACTTGCGCCACATCCCCGGACGCAGTCCCGCCGCCAGCTTTTTCTCCAAGGTCGCAATGTCGCGGACCGCGCGCTCATAGGCCCGCTTCGGACTCTCTCGCGTCACATCCGCCGCCGCAACAATGTGAATCTGGTGCCGCAAATGGTCGAAGGCCAGAAGCCGGTCGAAGAACATCAGCTCGGCGTCGGGCAGCGAAAGATCGTCTTTGGCGCGTTCGCCGATTTTCTCCAACTGCCGGACCGAGTCATACGCGAAATAACCGACCGCCCCGGCGCTGAACGGCGGCAGGCCCGGCACCGCCGCCGGCCGGTGCTCGCGGAGCAGCAGCTTCACGAACTCGAAGACGCTCCCTTTATACTTGTCGCGCCGCCGTCCGCGTTCGATCTCGATCGCATTGCCCCGCGCCCGCAGCCGCATGTAAGGCCGTGCGCCTAGAAACGTGTAGCGGCCGATCTGCTCGCCGCGCTCCACCGATTCCAGCAGAAACGCGTGCGGCTCATTTTCCGCGATCGCCAGAAACGCGGACACCGGCGTCAGCAAGTCGGCGCTCACCAACTTCACCACCGGAACCAGCGTCGCCGAACCGGCGAGACGGGAAAATTCTCTGAACTCAGGATGAATCATGCAAGGATTGTGCCAGGGCCGCGCCACACTCCGACAGCGCCCCGCGCAACATTATAGGGGACAGGCTATCGGCGAGAGGCTCCAGACCGGCTTCCGGGTCGCTGCCAATCGCCATCCCCGGCAATCCACCCCTGGTTTCCTTCAGCCCCACGAACCAACTCGTGAATTGACTCGCGTTCTCTGCCATCGGAAGATATGATCAGCGGTCATAAAAGTCTGGCGATGGCAAACAGCAAGTAGCAGTAAGCAGTGGCTGGTGATCAGTGCTCGTTGCTGGCCACTGACCACTGATCACTGGTCACCGCTACGGCCAGGAGCCTATGCGTATTAAGTTTTGGGGCGTGCGCGGTTCCACACCCACGCCACAAGCCGAGAACCTGCGCTATGGAGGCAACACATCCTGCGTGGAGGTGAGGTTCGGCGACCGCATTTACATCTTCGACTGCGGCACTGGATTTCGCGTCCTCGGCCACCAACTGGAAGCTGAATTCGCCGGCCGGCCTTTCGCTGCCCACGTTTTCGTCTCGCACTTTCATTGGGATCACATTCAGGGCATCCCATTCTTCCGCCCGCTCTACGCCAGCGACGAAAGCCGATTCATGTTCCACTGCTCCAGCCGCGCCCGCAGCCTGAAGCAGGTGATGGCCGAGCAAATGGCGCCGCCCTACTTTCCCGTGGATATCGGCCAGATGAGGGCGCGCCGCGACTTCTACGAAATCGAGAGCGGCACGGTCGCCGTGGAAGACGGCGTGAAACTCCAAACCGCCTGGCTCAACCATCCCCAGGGATGCATGGGCTTCCGCCTCGAAACCAAAGATGGCGTGTTCGTCTACGCTACCGACAACGAACCCGGCGACCCCGACTTCGATAAGGCCGTGCGCAAGCTCGCCGAAGGCGCCGACGTGCTCATCTACGACGCGCAATATCTGCCCGAGGAGTACGCCGCCCACCGCCGCGGCTGGGGACACAGCCACTGGCGCGAAGCCATCAACGTCGTCATGCAAAGCGGCGCCAAGGAGTTAGTTCTTTTCCACCACGACCCCGACCACACCGACGCCGTCATCGACAAAGTCGTGCAGGAAGCCCGCAACTTCTATCCCAAGGTCCGCGCCGCATCCGAGGGACTCGAAATAACCCTCTCGAAATAGCCCCTGATCCAGGGGCAATCCCCGAGCCGCCGGAGCGATACGTTCCCTGGGCCGGTGCTACCTAGTCGCTTTGGAGTGATCGGCGCAAACATGCAATGTAAACTCTTTGTCGCGCTGCAACTCGAAGTTGCGCATCATCTCATCGAAAGATGCGCCGGTGGGCGCACTAGAAGGTTTGAACCGCCAGCCACATTCGGAGCAACCAAAACCCCGAAAACGTTCTTGCTCAATCCATACCAGCTTTCTTCTCATGGCCGCCCCGGTCGCTGCGCAACCAGTACCCGCTGCCTGTCAGCGGCGAAAAGTTCCGCCGCGCCATCGACGGCTCCTTTTCGCAGCGGCGTACTGCCTGATTGCGGCAGAAAACCGTCACCCACTCTGCGTGGCGGAAGATGCATAATAGGGATGGGCGAAGCTTACATGCCCCAATTTGGATGGTCTGTCGGGAATCCTACATACATGGAAGGTTTTGTTCGTCCCGGCGTCCGATTTCGGGGGCGTCGTCTGAAGTAGCGGAATGGCTTAAGCGCGGGGCACCGTTTCGTGGATCGCGATGCTGGCGCGTTACCAGCGGCAAAGCCAATGTAGGGTATCCTACAGAAGCGTCGGGTTTGGACTCTGTATACTCTGCCGAGTCGCGCGAATAAGCGGGGTTCCTGTTTCGCGCATCATGGCGGGTGAGTTCCTCCCCGCGCCCGGAAGGCTTTTCGGTTCTAATTTGTGGCGCGCACAGACCTCCAAGTCGTGCAGTCCGGCGAGCGCACGAATGCCGCCGGGAAGCCCGTCGGCAACATAATACTTCTATCGACCTCCGATAGCGACTACAGGTCGCTTCGTCCTCATCTCGAATACGTCAGCTTGCCAAACCATCTAGTCCTTCACGAGGCTGGCGGAAAGTTGGAATTTGCGTATTTCCCGAACCGAGGTTTGATTTCTCTTGTGGTCGTAATGGCAGATGGAAAAACCGCCGAAGCTGGCATAGTTGGCAATGAGGGCTTTACAGGAACACCGGCGGCTGTTGGCCTGGGCAGGAGCACGCTGCGGGCGGTGGTACAAATCACGGGGGACGGTTTTCGGGTCAAGGCCGCAGCCTTGCAAAATGCTTTGGAATCCGCTCCACACCTTCAATTGCTGTTGAGCCGCTATGCCGTAATTCGGGGTATGCAGGTTGCACAAACAGCCGCATGCAATCGGCTGCACGATACTGAGCAGCGCCTGGCGCGGTGGTTGCTGATGACTCAGGATAGAGTAGATTCAGGGTCGCTGCCCATCACTCATGATTTTCTCGCCACGATGCTAGGCACAGACCGGCCTACCGTGAGCTTGGCAGCTGGTGTTTTGCAGAGGAAGGGGATCATCGAGTACACCCGTGGCGCAGTCAAGATCGTGAACCGCGGGAAACTTGAAAACTCCGCCTGCGAGTGCTACGCGGTTATCCGACAGTACGACATCGAGTTGGGCTTGAAATAAGTCCGGAAGTGAAGTCCGGAAGTAGTGGTGAAGTCCGGAAGTAGCGAAGTCCGGAAGTGAAGACCTGCCCCCGTGCTTACTCGCCCAGCCGGAAGCTGACCTCCTTACGCCATCTTGCTTCCCCACCGTCCCGGCTCATATACTCGAAAGGTTTGCCCGTCCAGTCCGGGAATCCATCCCGGCAGCCGGCCAGCATCGATGGCACTCATTCCGGAGACAATTTTATGAGCACGATCGTCACCCCCCCGCAAGTGGATAAGGAAGCCAATCCCTGGGAATCGCAGCGCGCGCGCTTCGATCTGGCCGCGCAAAAACTCAACCTCGACGATGGCCTCTGGCGCGTCCTTCGCTATCCCAACCGCGAACTCACCGTCTACATTCCCGTCTCCATGGACGATGGTCGCCTCGAAGTTTTCACCGGATTTCGCGTGCAGCACTCCATCGCCCGCGGCCCGGCCAAAGGCGGCATCCGCTATTCGCCCGACGTTACCCTCGACGAGGTGCGCGCCCTCGCCAGTTGGATGACCTGGAAGTGCGCCGTGGTCAATATTCCCTTCGGCGGCGCCAAAGGCGGCGTCATCTGCGATCCCCACAAAATGTCGATGGGTGAACTCGAGCGCATGACCCGCCGCTACACCGCCGAGTTGATCGAATTTATCGGCCCCGAAAAAGACGTCCCCGCGCCCGACGTCAACACCAACGAGCAAGTCATGGCCTGGATGATGGACACCTATTCCATGCACATGCGCCAGACCGTCACCGCGGTAGTCACCGGAAAGCCCATCAACATTGGCGGTTCGCGCGGACGCCGCGAAGCCACCGGTCGCGGCGTGATGATCGTTTGCGATGAAGCTATCAAGAAGCTCGGCCTCTCGCGCGAGAGCAGCCGCGTGGTCGTGCAGGGCTTCGGCAACGTGGGCTCCAACGCCGCGCACCTCATGCATCAGGCCGGATACAAAGTTGTAGGCATCGCCGAAGTCGGCGGCGGCCTTTACAACCGAAACGGTATCGACTTGAACGCTCTCGTCGAATTCCGCCAGAAAAATGGAACTGTGCATGGCTTCCCGGAGGCGGAACCTGCCGATACCGCCGACCTGCTCACCTCAGAATGCGAAATCCTTATCCCTGCGGCCACGGAAAACGTAATCACTTCGCGCAACGTCAATCGCGTAAAGTGCCGCATCCTCGCCGAAGGCGCAAACGGCCCCACCACTTCCGCCGCCGATGATGTCCTCGCCGACAAAGGCGTCTTCGTCATTCCCGACATTCTTGCCAACGCCGGCGGCGTCACCACTTCCTACTTCGAGTGGGTGCAGGATCGCCAGGGCTATTTCTGGAAAGAATCCGTGGTCAACGAGCAGCTCGACACCATCATGAAGTCTTCGTTTGAAGATGTCGTCCGTTACGCCGAGACCCATAAGGTCAACAATCGCATCGCGGCTTACATGCTGGCCATCGACCGCGTGGCCTACACCATCCGCCAGCGCGGCATCTACGCGTAAGGAGGAACCCTGTGAAATCGATTTGCAGAAATCTGGCGGTAAGCGTCGTAGCTCTGCTGTTCGCGGTTTCATCGGGGAGCGTCATCGCTGCAGGGCAGGTACCAGCCTCGAAACCCGAGGCCATCGCTGCAGGGCAGGCACCAGCCTCAAAACCTGAGGTCATGGCGACCCCGGCTCAGATGGCCAAGGCCGACGCGGCCGGCAAGCTCGACCTCAACACCGCCACTGCCGCTCAGCTCGACGCTCTGCCCGGCATCGGCGACGCCTACGCCAAGAAAATCATTGCCGGACGTCCCTACCGCACCAAACTCGACCTAGTCCACAAAAAGATTATCCCGCAAGCCACCTACGACAAAATCAAAGACCAGATCATCGCCAAGCAGCCAAAGCCGGCCGCAACCGCCCCGGCAGCGCCGAAATGATCACACCGGATTGCCGACGACCAAACCAGGACGCAGGAGTTTCCGCACTCGTTTCAAAGTCTGAGCACGTGTCTGTGCTCCTTGGCAAAGCGCGCTGTTTGCTTGACCAGCTTGCCGCCTGACTATTTCTTTTCCCGTTCAGGAAAATCTAGGGCGTCCCGCCTGAGAACGCGGATGAGGGCCAGAGCGTCCGGTATAGTGGCGCTCGGCAGCGTGATCAGAACTGCGTGAAATGGCTTGCAGACGATTGAAAATAGCGGTTTCTGCAGCGCCCACCCGTGACTTCAATTTGTCCTTGTCAACCTCAACCAGGGCCTCTTGCGAAGGCTCTTGCCAATCCGGTTATTTAATAACTCCATCGTCTTCGCTTCCCAATCGGATTTCCACGGTTAAATCCGATTTCTGCAACGAGAATATTCCCCCCTGGGACGGGGCTCAGTTTTCTTGGCAGGAGCTTTAAGGATTACATTGTTATTTCGGATCTCTTTCACTGCAGGAAATGCTTCTTCAGCAATCCTCTTCACTACCTCTACTGGAATCTGCTCGAAATGTGTTTTCGCCCTTAACATTCCAATCTGCTCCTTCGGTCACCCCAAACACTAGCAGGCTGGAAGGTCATGCGGGTCACATCCTTTGGGAATCGGCATTTGCCGTTAGCAGGTGGAAGTTATTCATTTTCCGACACTTGTACCCTCACTTGTCGACGGCGAGTTTCCGGCGCGGCGATGAAAGCGTATCGATGTTTTACGACCCGAGTTTTTACTTGCATACCTTGTTACGCTATCGTACTATTTGCGTCACGTTAGTTTAACGTTTGTCGCCCACGGAGGACGCCCGATGAGTCCCAAGACCCACCATGCTCCAATGAACTTCAAGACAATGTCACAGCCGGAGGTTCCTCAAGGTCGAAACGGAAAGCACAAGCAGATTGTTACCAAGATTCTTTCGGATCTTGCTCAGTTGCCGGATGGCGTTGCACTCAAAGTGCCCTTAGCAGCATTGGTCGAAACCAAAGAAAAGGTAAGATCAGCGTTGAATCGTGCAACTCGGAAAGCAGGACGCGACGTTGCTACTGCAACCGACGCTACCTTTCTGTATGTATGGAACACAAAGTGAATGGCGTTTCCTGACTCGCAGCGAGTCATCGTACACAGGCGCTCGTTTGTTAGCGCTATCCCGCGGAGGTAGAAGTGAGCGCTTCTCCTGGCAACTCCGGTCTGCCGTTGATCCCGTCAATCGCGCACACGCCTGGCTCTGGCCAGGACGGACATTTCGTTCAGTTATATACGGACGATGGGTTTCTTCTCGATGTGTTGAGCCGATTCATCGGAGGGGCCATTGCGGTGGGGGATGGCGCCGTCGTCATCGCTACCCAGGCGCACCAGGATGGACTTGCGCAGCGGCTGAAAGCACGAGGCGTGGACACAGCAAAGGCGATCAGCCAAGGGCGTTACGTCCTGCTGGACGCGAATGAAACTCTTCCCAGATTTATGGTAAATGGCTCGGTCGATGAGACCCGATTCATCAACACTATCGGCGATGTTCTGACGCAAGTCCGAAACGCTGCCGACGACAAAGATTCCCGCGTTGCCGTATTCGGAGAACTGGTGGCGCTATTGTGGGCGGACGGAAAACCCCTGGAGGCTCTGCGGGTCGAGGACCTCTGGAACAACTTAGCTCAAAAACATTCGTTCTCGCTTCTTTGTGCCTACCCGATCACCGGCTTCAAAAATGAGAGACACATCGAGCCATTTCTGAAAATGTGTGCGCAGCACTCCAGCGTGGTTCCCAGCGAGAGCTATTTGGGGCTGAGCACCGCTGAGGAGCGGCTTCGCACCATTGCTCAGCTTCAACAGAGGGCTCAGGTACTGGAAAGCAAATTGACATTGCAGGAAAGCGAGGGCCGGTTCCGATTGTTCATAGAGGCGGTCCAGGATTATGCAATTTTCATGCTGGATCCCGATGGCCGCATCAGGGACTGGAATAACGGGGCAAGACGTATCAAGGGGTATGACAGTGCGGAAATTGTAGGCAAACACTTCTCGTGCTTCTACCCAGAAGAAGATTTGCGCACTGGCAAGCCAGCATGGGAGTTGGAGGTTGCCGCGAAGGAAGGGCGATTCGAAGACGAAGGCTGGCGTGTTCGTAAAGATGGTTCCAGGTTTTGGGCGAATGTGATCATCACGGCCATTCGAGATGATGGCGGCAAACTGATCGGTTTCGGAAAAGTCACGCGGGATTTCACGGAAAGAATGCAGATGGAGAGGACATTGCAAGCGGAAGTTGCTCAAAGGCGAGAAGCCGAACTACATTTACAAAATTCGGAGAAGTCGCTGCGCGAATTATCCCTCCATCTGCTCCGCACCCAGGATGAAGAGCGGAGACGCATCGGCAGGGACCTTCACGACAGCCTTGGGCAATGCCTTACGGCGCTGAAGATTAAGCTGGAGATGTTGGCATCCCTTACCGGACGAAAGAATGATGAGGCAGCTTCCGAGATTGCAGAATGCGTTCATTTGGCGGAGGAGTCGCTAAAGGAGGTTCGAACCATCTCCTACCTCATGTATCCTCCCATGCTTGAAGAGATGGGCTTGCAATCAGCGATACGGTGGTATGTTGATGGATTCTCGGCACGCAGCGGGATCAGCACCACTTTCGAGGTTGACCATGACTTTGGTCGCCTGCAGCGCGATGTGGAGCTGGCACTATTTCGAGTGCTTCAGGAGAGTCTCACCAATGTTCACCGTCATTCTGGAAGCCCGGCTGCACACATTAGACTGCTAATGAGCAACGGCACGGTTACTCTGGAAGTGACCGACACAGGAAAAGGAATTCCGTCCGGACTCTTGGAACAATCTGGCCAGGACTGGACGGGCGCACTCGGAGTTGGATTGCGAGGCATGAACGAACGCATGCGGCAACTGGGGGGCTCGCTCCAAGTAGTCTCGACCGAAAAAGGCACCGCAGTGCGTGTAACGGTTCCAGCGGCAGAATACTCCTCGAAGAAGAATCGCGATCGCTCCGAGAATCTTCCAGACTCCCAGAAGGACAGCAAAATAGACCGGAAAACCCAGACGCAGCGCCCCTTGTAGCGCGGGAGGATTTCGCGGCTGACGTACGATCTAAGGGTATCGCGAAACGCGCGGACGTCTTTCGAATCGCGCTTTATCACACCTGCTGCGGAACGTGTCGCGGCTGCGTGGCGGCGCGGGGGCCGGGATCTGCGATGAAGCTAGCCGGCCCGCTTGCTGCTCACTCGCCGGGGCTTCGGCTTGGGCTTCGTCTTGTTCTTCGGCTTGGTCTTCGGCTTGGTCTGGCCCTTGAGATTGAGCGCCACTGCAGCGCGGATGAGATCCTTCAAGGCCGCCTCATCGACCTTGTCGCCTTCGTGGATGTCGATGGCGCGCCTGACATTCCCCTCGAGGCTGGAGTTGAATAGACCGGAAGGGTCTTTCAACGCAGCTCCCTTGGCAAATGTCATCTTGACGACGTTCTTGTAAGTCTCTCCCGTGCAGACGATGCCGCCGTGGGAAAAGACCGGAGTCCCCCTCCACTTCCACTCTTCGACGATTTCAGGGTCTGCCTCGTGTATGATTCCGCGCACTTTCGCGAGCGTCTTCCCGCGCCAGTCGCCCCCGCCAGGTCCAGAAGAAAGTTCCTTGATCTTTTCGTCGATTGACGCAGAAGCAGAGATGATTGCAGAGGCAGATTCCACCGGGACGTTCTTTTTCATGTACAGCTCCAACTCTCGCACCTAATTTAGCCGCCCTCAGCGTAACCTGCAACCTCCGCAAGCGGAAGCCTCTTCTGTTTCGATAGGACAGGCCAGTAGTGGCTCAATTTGAAAATCTTCAACGCTGCGCCCCCTCCGGCGTCATCCCGAAGTCCCGCGTTTTCACCAGCGGGACGAGAGCCTGCCCTGAGCGAAGCCGAAGGGGATCTCCCGTGCGCACACAGCCGCCCCTGTCACTTCCACGATTCGCGGCGTGCCATCGGAAGTCGTTCTAAATGAGGAGGACGGCATGAAGTCCCCCTGCGCGGTGAACCCGCACAATGCAGTTACGGTTTCGCAACAGCGCCTGGGGAAACGTGTGGCCCAGCTTAGTTCCGCACGAATGACTGAGGTGTGCGCCGCTCTGCACTTCTCTCTGGGTCGCGATTCAAACTAGTTACTGAGGAAATTCCGTCTGTCCCCGAATTTCTTTCGCAATGGAAAACACCAACGCTGGTGTGAATGCAGCGCCGGAACATTTCCGGTGTTTGCTAGATTCGGCGCGCGAGCAGTTTTGTCGTTTGAAGGGGTCGAAATTTCGTGCTCGGGATCCCTAGGAGTCGTGCATCAGCCGGAAAACAAAGGGTTTTGATAAAGTGGCACGATTCTTGCAGTCACAAAAAGTGATTCGCTGCTTCGCATTTTGCAAGAACGCATGACGGAAGAGAGGTGCTTATGGAAGGTGCGACGAATAGAAGTGAATACGACTTGAATTCTGCGATCACGTTCCTCTTGGTTGGCCTGGGTATCGGGTCAGTCTTGTCTATTCTCCTCAATCCGAAAAAAAGAGCCGTGCCGGAGGAAATCAATAGTTGGCGCATGTCGGGATTGCGACCACAGAGGGAAGCAGAGGAGCGAGTAGCGTGACGGACTGCCGGTGTTGGCAGCTGCACTGCTCCGCACTATTTTCACGAGTATGGAGGCCACTATGAAAAAAGCAATCCGAAGAGTATGGAAAAACCGGGGACAGACGGGAGTGACCCCAATTTCTCGGCAGCAAAATTAGGTGAACGTCCCGTCCGTCCCGTATTTTCCCCCATATTTCCGGACCGCCCCACTCAAGCCAAAGGCAGGCTTGAGTGGGCCACCGTCCTATTCCGGGGTCAATGAGTGTAGTCGCTGTTCCCAACAGTTTACCGCCCCGTGCGATACTCGCGAGACGTGTACGTTCATTCCGAGGATTTACCACTTCATCGATTTACCACTTCATCGAAGTTGAATTAGCACGGCTGCCGGAGGCTGGCTGATAGCCGCTCAAAACGCTGCCCACAGTCAGAACGGTGACACGTTGTTTTTGAAACTGATCGAGGAAGAAGTTATCTTTAATTTGAGGATAGATAGCCTATGACAGACTGGTTCGCACGCCCCGTCCTCCACGTAACGGATGTTGAGGCCTCGCTCCTCTTTTACGTTAACCGGCTCGGCTTCACCAGCCCCTGGCGCTACGACGAGGACGGCACAGCGCATGTCGCACAGGTCGACCGGCAGGGCTGCGCGCTTATCCTGGCCGACACCTGGCCGGAGAAGATTGGCAAGGGGCTGATGTTCATTTCCCTGAACGTCGAACCGCAGACGCCCCAGGCCGCGATCGCCGCGTTGGACGCGCTGCGCGCCGAACTCGAGGCCAAGGGCGTTCCGGTCAAAGAGGGTTCGTGGGGCTACCGGCTCCTGGTGGTCGATGATCCCGACGGCAATCAGCTCTTCTTCAACTATCCGAACGAGACCGCGTCCGGCAAGACTGTTAGAGATGAAGCATAATCCTGCAGCCCCGCCAGCATGGCGGCTGGCCCACTCAAGCCCGGTTTTGGCTTGAGTGGGGACGTCCACACGTCACAGACTCGGGCCAACGAACAGCCGTCCGTTCTTTATTCTTTCCCCGAATTGGTACAGTTTCCCCAGTATTTATGAGCGCACAGTTCGCTTCGCGAGTAAATGCTCATAAAATGTTTCACGGCGGACGAGCGTTTAGCAGGGTATTGCCAGTGGGTACTGGACGGCGTTTGCCAAATGTCGAGTGGCTTTGCAGCTACTAGGGTTCAACTCCCTTGCCCTCCTCGGGTTACTCGGCACCAAAATTTGTTGACAATCGCCTCCGCTTATCTATCATTGTAGGTGTTTGGCAAACGCCGTTCAGTATCTCTGAGCCCCGAGCGACGCTCGGGGCTTTGGCTTTTTGGCAACGTTCCCCCTACATTTCCACGATTCGCGGTGTACCGTCGGAAGTCGTTCGAATGAGGAGGACGGCATGAAGTCCCCGTGCGCGGTGAACCTGCACAATGCAGTTACGGTGTCGCAACAGCGCCTGGGCAGACGTGTGGCCCAGCTTAGTTCCGCACGAATGAATGAAGTGTGTGCTGCTCTGCGCTTCTCTCTGGGTTGCGATGCAAACTAGTCTGGACCGTTCCGTCTGTCCCCGAATTTCTCTGTCCATGGTATTGAGTTGGTCATCCGGTCGCTAAATATTGTGGCACCCATTGTTTTTTGGTCTGATGTATTGACATCTATCGCGGGAAATTGTTATTCTCGTTTGTATCAGGTTTTCGCCTTGGCCCGCAGTTGGTGGTTTCCGTTCCCTCGGTTTCCACTTCCCAATCCTTGATGTCACGCGTCCATCCCAGTCCAGCCCGCGATCTGGTCGAGCTGATTCTCGGCTACGCAATGATCGTCGGCATCATCTGGACGCCCGAGCACCTGCAGCGCATCCTCTCGCCGATTGCTCTCGTGCTGACTTTGCTGATGGTTCTGGCGCGTGGTCAAAGCCGGGATGAACTCGGCCTGGGCACTCGCGGGCTTGTCCGGTCGCTCTGGATCTTGCCCGCCGCCGTCGCGCTCACTGTGCTGAGCATGTTCGTAGCCGCGAAAATCGGCACGCTGCACGCGCTCTACAAAGCCGATTTCGCCCACGTCTCCGGCTACGTGCTCTGGACCGTCTATCAGCAATTCCTTCTGCAGGACTACTTCATGGACCGCCTGCTGCGCCTCGTCTCTAGCGAAGCCGCTGCCGTGGCTCTTGCCGGCGCGCTCTTCGCCGCGGCGCACTTGCCCAATCTTGTGCTCACAGGCGCCACGCTCGTGTGGGGCATTGTGTCGTGCGCGCTGTTTCGTCGCTATCGCAATCTCTGGGCGCTCGGTCTCGCCCAGGGACTACTCGGCCTCTGCATTGCAATCTGCGTGCCGGACGCGCTTCATCGTCACCTGCGCGTTGGGTTGGGATATTTGCGCTATCACGGGACGCAGCCGGCCCCGTGAGCAGGTTGAAGCCGCCCCGAGAAATGGCATCCGCGGCGCGGCAGTTGCGCCCGGCACCAAGGGTTTATTAGACTCTATGCGCGGTTGCCGGCTGGAATTCTGCAGACTTGAGGAACCCTCATGCGAACCACCGCCCGGTTCTTTGGCTTGCTCGCGTCTTTTTTGTTTTGCGTTTCCGCCATCTTCGCGCAGACCAATCCTCCACCACCTGACCCGCACGAGATGGTGACGCGCCAGCCGCGCACTCTCTCCAAGCCGGCCGATCGCTCGGCAGCAATCGATCTTCTGGATCGCGCTCGAAAAAACTACGATCTGCACGGCATCTCCACTCCCTACGCGCTTAAGGTTTCGTTCGAAACCAACGGCGCGGCACAGACCGAAGGCGCAGGGACAATTGAGGATTTATCCGACGGAGGGTCGCACTGGCGCTGGACCGCGCAATTGCAGGATGCGCACCTGATTCGCATCGGCAGCGATGGCCACGTCTACGGCACGGATCCTTCCGAACCGGTGCCGTTGCGGGTGCAGATGGTGCGCTCCGCTCTGTATTGGCCGATCGTGCACAACGTGGGCGCGCACGTGATTCGCGCCGCGAATGTCGACCGCGACGGTAAGGCGATTTCGTGCCTGCTGCTCAGCCATTCGCTGCCGCCGAATCCCGCGCCGCGCTCGTGGGTTGAGAACGAATACTGCGTCGATTCCGCCACGGGCCTGTTGCAGATGTGGTCCGAAGCGCCGGGAATTTACGTGGTTTACGACTACACCGGCGCTGCGGAATTTCACGGCCACACGCTTCCGCGGCAGGTTTCCGTATTCGAAGACGGCCGCCTCGCGGTTCAGGCGCACGTGGAAAGCCTGGAAGACGCGCCCAGCATCGATCCCAATCTGTTTAAGCCTGCGCCGGAAATGGCTGACGCGGGTGACTCGTTCACTCTGGCCGCGCCCAATCGCTTTCCGATGCGCGTCGATCCCTCCGACGCGCCGACTTCGAGTTTCTTCCAGCCAATCATCGTCCACGCTACGCTGGATGCGCAGGATGGCACCGTGCTCGATGCCGAGACGCTGCAGAATTCCGATCGGGACTTGAGCCGCGCCGCCATGGATCTGGTGCGGAGCACGTCTTTTGACCCATCGGGATTTCAGCAGGAAGTTTTCATCAACGTGCAGTTTCACATGCCGGCAGCGAGGCTGGATGGCCCGCCGATCTTCCACTCTTCCGTGCGTTGGATGATTTGGGATCGCCACGGCAGAGTTCCCCCGGTGAGAAGGCCGCTGCCGCACGCTGCGAACTAGATTCGGATTGAACTCGCTGCCCGGACGCCCTCTGCACCTGCGCCGGACTACAAGCTCCGTTCCCTCGTCTGCCCCTAGAACCACAGCCCCCACAACCAATCCACGCTGGCATGGGTAATGGTCGAGGCTGGCACGCGACGACGCTCCCGCCACGCGCGGCCGTAGAAAATCCCGGCTATGGTCGCCAGCAGCACATATCGCCAATTGAAATGTGCTGACCGCTTGTTGAAGTGCGACAGCCCGAACAGCACCGACGCGACCACTAGAGCTGCCCGCCTTCCCACGCGCCGCTCCAGCAGGTTCTGCACCCAGGCGCGAAAGAAGAGTTCTTCCGGCACGGCGGTAAAGAAAAATATCCCCACCCAGCGCAAGAGCGCACCGCCGATCCCCGGCATGTTCCGATGCGGATGGATGAAGCCCAGCGCCAGTCCCAGCACAACAACCGGCGGCGCGAAAAAAACCAGCTCGCGCAGCCCGGTTTTCCAGTCACTCCATCGCAAATGAAAATCGAAGCCGATTCCGCCCAGTTGCCGGATCGCCAGAAACCCATACAAGCCCGCATCCACCAGAAACAATTCGTTCAAAGCCCGCAGGCCCGTCGGCCACGCGTGGTCGAACCAGCGCAAATCCACGGCCAGCCCCAACACCAGCAGAATCAGCGCATCGCGCCAGTCCCCGCGCTGCCCGGCATCGGCCGCCGCAGCGCGCAGCAGCAGCCACGCAATCGCCATCGGTAGCACTGCGTATAACGCGAACCATCCCCACCGGAACATGTTCTGGGAGATCGAAACCATCACGTAGGGCGCGGCCAACAACGCGGGAAAACTCACGCGCGCAGCCACCGGCCAGTGCCCCACCGCGCGCGCCGCCCGCTCCGCGGCCAAGCCGAACAACACCGCCGGAGCCAGTTCCAGCCCGAACGCCGCAATCGCCATCGGCGTCACATTCTGCATGGGATCATCTTAAACGTGCGAAACTCAAACTCGCTAAATCGAAACTCGCTTGTCACGCCGCCGCTTCCCAGCTAGAATTCCTTCCGATCACCAGGAGGCAACATGGCCGCTGCTCCGGTCCCACCGATTTCCCCGCTCAGCTCAGTGCCCGAACCCGCACCGTTGTCTCAGGTTGCGCGCATCGTCAACACTTACATCGCGCCCTCGAAAACCTTCACCGACCTGCGCCGCGACGCGAGCTGGTGGGCGCCCTGGCTGCTCATCTCTGTCTTCTCCCTGCTCTTTGTCTACTCCATGGATCGGCAGATCGGCTTCGAGCAGATCAGCCGCAGCGAGGTCGCTCATTCCGCGAGAGCCGACCAGTTCGATAAGCTGCCCGCAGACCAGCAGGAAAAACAGATCCGAATCACCGCCGCCTTCGTCCGCTACCTCTCTTACGGACTCCCCGTGATGATTCTGCTTTACTTCGCCGTCACGGCCGCCGTGCTGATGGCAAGTTTCAATTTCGGCGCGGGAGCCGATGTCTCATTCAAGCGGGCCTACGCCATCGTCTTCTACGCTAGCCTTCCCGGCGTGATCACCGGCATTCTGGGCACGATCTCGATGTTCTCCGGCATCAATGCCGAAGGTTTCAACGTGAATAATCCCATAGCCACCAATCCGGCCTACTTCATGGATCGCATGGGCAACAAGTTCGCCTACGGAATGGCGTCCGCGCTTGATATTATCGCCATCTGGACCATCGTCCTCATGGGCATCGGCTTCGCCTGCAACAGCAAAGTAAAACGCAGCACCGCCATCGCCATCGTTGCCGTATGGTATTTGCTCTGGAAACTCGGCGCAGCCGCACTCGCTGCCCGGTCCTAGTCGATTTCAATCGCGCCTTGGAGGTACCGTGAAACGCACTTTTGCAGTTTTGTGTCTGTTGGTTTGCGCCACTCTCGTTTCCGCTCATGCTCAGACCTCCATTCCTGCCGCAAAAACCCAACCCGCGTCAGCCTCGGCCCAAACCAAAGATCCCATCGCGAGCGCCCTGCGCATGATTCTGCCCCGCCAGCAGAAAAACATCCTCGCCGCCATCGACGCCATGCCCGCCGACAAATTCGCCTACAAGCCGACTCCCGACCAGATCAGTTTCGCGCACCTGGTCGTCCACATCACCGAGTCGAACAATGACCTGTGCGCCAAGGTCGCCGACATCCCCGAGCCCAAAGTCGAAGAGATCAAGGAAACCGACTCCAAAGACAAGCTGCTCGCCGCCGCCCGCGCCTCATTCGACTTCTGCAGCTCCGCTCTCGCCAAACTCGATGACTCCAAGCTCGGCGACGACGTTGATTTCGGCCGTATGCATGCGCCACGCTCGATGGCCGTATTCTTTCTCGCCGGCGGCTGGTCCGACCATTACGGCGCAGCCGCCATGTATCTGCGCCTCAACGGCTTGCTTCCGCCCACGGCACAACCCAAGAAGTGAGAGACAAAAGGGCTGGATCATCCCTGCGAGCGGTGGAGTTAGCACTTCTCATGCGCGCCCCGCGGTTGCTGAATCCTGCGTCAATCCAGTAGAATCTAAAGGTTTGCACAGAGGTTATACTCATTATGAAAGCAGCCATTCATCCCGCTTACAACGAAGTTCGCGTCCACTGCGCCTGCGGCAATGCGTTTGTGACCCGTTCCACCCATAAGGGCGACATCGGCGTAGAAATCTGCTCCGCCTGCCATCCCTTTTTTACCGGCAAGCAAAAGCTAATGGATACTGCCGGCCGCGTCGAGCGCTTCCGCCGCAAGTACGCCAAAAATGCACCCGCTCCCGCAAAGACCGAGCCGGCAAAGAACTAACCCTTGCCACGGATTTGCGCGGACGGCTTTGAAAATTAAGCCCTCGCCCCCGGCGGGGGCTTTGCTTTGCCCGGCCAGATAGCCCGGACAAGTAGAATAGAACCATGCGCAAGTTCTGGGACAACGCAAACGGCTCGTGTGGCGCGGGCGCCCTCGCCCGCGAGGCACCATCCCCGAAGCCAGTCCCCGCGCAGCTCTTAATCGGCAACGTCCAAATCGCTCCCGCCACGGTGCTCGCTCCCATGGCCGGCGTCACCGACACCGTCTTCCGCCGCTTCATCCGCAACCTCGGCGGCTGCGGCCTCATCATGACCGAGTTCACCTCGGCCGACGGCGTGCTCCGCGAGAAAGACCAGAGGGCCAAGCGCTACCTGCACTTCTACGAAGACGAGCACCCCATTTCCGCGCAGCTTTTCGGCAGCGATCCGCGCGTAATGGCCGAAGCCGCGCGCATGGTCGAAGACCTCGGCTTCGATCTGATCGATCTCAATCTCGGCTGCCCGGCGAAAAAAGTCGTGAAGTGCAATGGCGGCTCCGGCCTGCTCCGCGATCTTCCCGCCATCGGCCGCATCTTCGAAGCCGTGCGCGCCGCCGTCAAGATTCCTTTCACGGTAAAATTCCGCGCCGGATGGAGCGACGACGAAATCGTCTGCGTCGAACTGGCCCGCATGGCCGAATCCTGCGGACTGTGCGCCGTCGCTCTCCACGCCCGCACCCGCGAGCAGGGCTACAGCGGCAACGCCCGCTGGGAGTGGATCACCGCCGTAAAAGCAGCGGTAAAGATTCCCGTCATCGGCAACGGCGACATCCGCACCCCCGAAGACGCCTGCGCCATGGTCACCCAAACCGGCTGCGACGCAGTCATGATCGGCCGCACCGCGCCGTCAAATCCGTGGATTTTCCGCCAGATTCAGCAGTATTGTGCGGCGATGGGCAACAGCCATGTGGGGAGAGCCGCCCCCACATGGGCACGGACGGGAGCGTCAGCAGCCGACAAGTTCTACGAAGAACCCACCGAACTTGATCGCTACGACATGATCCGCACCTACTTCGAGATGCTGATCGAAGAGGAACTCCCCGACGCCGTCGGCAAAATGAAGCAGTTCGCCTCCTGGTTCACCCACGGCGTGCCCGGTGGAGCGGGGCTACGCAAGGCCATCTACGAGTCGAAGAGCGCGGTGGAGATTCTGGAGCGAGTAGAAGATTTCTTCGAAGCAAGGCTGTGTGGCGCCGGCGCCCCTTCCTCAGGCTCAGGGCAGGCTCGCGCCCGCGAGACCGCGGCCACAGTCGAGCGCTTGTAGCCCCGTGGTTGCCGAGCCGTCTTGCGATCCTTCTGCCGGGCGCCCCTCTGGAATATAATCGTGCCGACCATGGCGCTCACTTCTGGTACCAAACTCGGTCCCTACGAAATTCATTCGTCAATTGGCGCGGGCGGTATGGGCGAGGTCTACCGCGCCCGCGATGCGCGGCTCAACCGCGAAGTCGCCATTAAGATTCTTCCTGAATCCTTCTCTGCCGATCCCGACCGCCTGCAACGCTTCGCGCAGGAATGCCGCGCCGCCGCGGCGCTGAACCACCCCAACATTCTTTCCATCTTCGACATTGGCGACAACCGTGGCGCGCCCTACGTAGTCTCCGAACTGCTGGAAGGGGAGACGCTGCGCGACCGCCTGCGCGAAGGTCCGCTCTCTTCCCGCAAAGCCATCGACTATGCCCGGCAGGTCGCCAGCGGCCTCGCCGCCGCTCACGAGAAGGGTATTGTCCATCGCGACCTAAAGCCGGAAAACCTGTTCATCACCAACGACGGCCGCGCCAAAATCCTCGACTTCGGTCTCGCCAAGCTCACCCATCCCGAAGCCGATAGTTCCGGCGATGCGCCCACGCAGCAAATCGCTACCGACGCCGGAACCGTCATGGGCACGGTCGGCTACATGGCACCCGAGCAAGTCCGTGGCAAGCCCGCCGATTCGCGCTCCGATATCTTCGCCTTCGGCGCCATCCTGTACGAAATGCTCTCCGGCAAGCGCGCCTTTCATGGCGATTCTGCCGTCGATACGATGAGCGCCATTCTCAAAGAGGATCCGCCCGATCTCGCTGAGACCGACCGCAACGTCTCGCCCGCGCTCGAACGCATCGTCCGTCATTGCCTGGAGAAGAATTCCGCCGAGCGTTTTCAATCGGCGCGCGACGTGGCTTTCAACCTGGAAGCGCTCACCGACATTTCGACTTCAAGCCGTGGCGGAATCAACGCTTTGCCTCTGGAAGAAGAGAAAAGCTCTCGCTGGCTTATGCCGGCCATCGTTGCCGCGCTGGTTCTCGCCTCGTGGGCGGGAGTTTATTTCTTCGCTCACCGCGGCGCGGTGGGCAATCCCACCTTCCACGAAATCACTTTCCGCAACGGCACCATCTGGGACGCGCGCTTCGCGCCTGACGGTCAATCGATTATTTACGGCGCAACCTGGGAAGGTGCGCCGCAAGAGCTGTTCTCGACCCGCTTCGACAGCACCGATTCGCGTCCCGTGGGTTTGCCCTCGGCGCAGATTCTGGCTATCTCTTCCAAAGGCGAGATGGCAGTCAGCCTTCATCCCGCGGTTTACAGCGCCTTTACGCAGGCCGGCACGATGGCGCGGGTGGCCCTGGCCGGCGGCGCTCCGCGCGAGGTACTCGAGCAAGTGATGTGGGCGGATTGGTCGGCAGACGGCCAATCGCTGGCGGTGATTCGTCCGGGCGGAGCTAATGGCGATCGTCTCGAATATCCCATCGGCACCGTGATCTATGCGCCTGCGGCCTGGGTAAGCCATGTTCGCTTTTCGCCCAACGGGGAGTTTCTGGCGATCGCCGATCACATCCAAAGCGGGGACGACGGACGCATCGTCATCATCGATCAGCACGGCAATCGAAAAGCCAGTTCTTCGTTTTATTCCAGCGTGCAAGGCTTGGCTTGGAGGCCGGACGGCAAGGAAGTATGGTTCTCCGCGGTGCCGAATGGAGCTGCCCGCTCGCTCTATGCGCTGGATTTTTCGGGCAAGGAACGCCTCATTTACCGGGCACCCGGCGGAGTGACGATTCACGACATCAGCCGCACTGGCGAGGTTCTGCTCACCGCCGACAAAACCCGCCTGAGTCTGTTTGCCCTGGCGCCGGGCGAGACGCGCGAACGCAGCCTCTCGTGGTTCGACTGGTCGCTGCTGAACGATCTCTCCGCCGATGGCAAGACCGTGATTTTTTCTGAAAGCGGCGAAGCTGTCGGCAACAACGACGGCGTTTTTCTCCGACATACCGATGGTTCCCCCGCCGTACGCCTTTCCGATGGAGATTTTGGCAGGCTCTCGCCCGACGGAAAGTGGGCGCTGGTGGAGAATGGCAAGCCGCCGCATTTGATGCTGGTGCCGACCGGGGTCGGCGAGCCGCGGGAGATCGGCGATAAAACCCCGCATTACTTTGCCGAGTGGGTGCCTGACGGCAAGTCTGTCATTTTCACTGCCGCCGACCCGGGCCATGAGCGCCGGGCTTACGTACAGGATACGGATCCTGCCGGCAGCGCGGCGCGGGCGATTACGCCCGAAGGCACATATGGCGGCCTGGTTTCGCCCGATGGGAAATGGCTTCTCGCCACCGATGCACATCATCAGCGCTGGCTCTACCCGATTGCCGGAGGCGAGCCGCAGAAGCTGAACTTTGACATCCCTCCTGCCGAAACCATTACGAGTTTTTTCGATAATGGCAAAAGCCTTTTACTGCGCACCCGCGCTCTGCCTTTGAAAATCACTCGTGTCGATCTGGCCACTGGAAAACGCGAGCTGTTTAAAGAAATCGTTCCCGCCGACCCCGCCGGGGCGCAAAGCATTCCCTTCATAAGATTCAGCGCGGATGGCAAATCGTATGCCTACTCGGTGGGTCGATGGCTTTCGGATTTGTACGTGGTGGACGGGCTGAAGTGATTCGAGGCCAATTGCTCTAGGATGTCATTCCGACGGCCCGCGCTTTGTTTCGCGGGCGGAGGAATCCCAATCTCCCCCGCTCGTTGGGGGATGGGGCTCCCGCGCCACCATCTTCCCCGCGTCATCCCTCTCCACAAACGCCCAAGGTACCTTCGCATCATGCGTAAAAACGGTCAGCCACTTCGCGGGAATTGATTTCGCGTAGTACTGCTTCTTGCTCTCAATAGTCTGCAGCGGAAAAAGATCGAAACTCATTCCCCAGGTGATGTCGATGTGCGCCGTGGTTGGGATCAGATCGGAAATGTAACAGGCGGTTCGTCCTCCACTCTCGACGATCACGGCTTGCATGTGCGCGGTGTGACCGGGAAAAGTTTTCACCGAGATGCCGGGCAGAATTTCTTCGCCGCCCTTCAGCAGCGTCATCTGCCCGCTCTGCACCAGCGGGTCGTAATTGGCGGAGATATAGCTGATCGCGTCGCGTTCGCTGGGACGCCGCGCGTATTGCCATTCACCTTCCGGCGCATAGTATTTCGCGCGCGGAAAAGTCGCGACCGCATTGCCACCTTTGTCGCGCACCGTATTCCATCCGCAGTGGTCGAAATGAAGGTGCGTGTTGATGACGATGTCGACATCTTCCGGCGCAACTCCGCCAGCGGCGAGATTCGCCAGCAGTTGCGCGGGCTGCCCATAAAACTTCGCCATCCGTTCGGAGAGTTTGTTGCCCATCCCGGTTTCCACCAGCACAGTCTGCTTCCCGGTGCGGATCAACAGCGAGTTCAGCCCCGCCGTAACATAATTCTTTTCATCCGCCGCCACTTTTCGCGACCACATGATCTTGGGAACAACTCCGAAAAACGCTCCGCCATCGAGCGGGTAAGTGCCATCCGAGAAAATGCTGAGTTCGAAGTCGCCGAGAGCAAGACTGGGCATAGATCAAGTGTGCCACACCGCGTTTCAGTGTGTCCTTTTTTGAACAGACTGCTCAAGCCCCGCATGTCAGACTGTTTGAAGACCTGATGCTGCACAGGTCCGGTACTGCGCCAGGAAGTGGCGCACATCGCGGCGGCTGGTCAGGCGTTTTGTCCAGACTGCCGCTGACCCTAATAAGTCAGCCCTCGGAGATTTCAAAATGAGTCTAGGAACGATTCTGATTATTGTCCTGGTTGTGTTCTTGTTTGGTGGAGGCGGTTGGTATTGGGGCCGCGGGCGCGGTTAACGCCCTGTTCTGGAACGAACTAGCGGCTCTCGAGCGGAACCTCGCCTGCAAATAGCGGCTCTGGCGCTCGGCCAACCACTGGCTCGGAATCGAGTCCGCTTTTCTTTAACCGGAACGGCAATTCTCTCGGGGCGGGTCACACAAGTGCCGCTCCTCAATTATTCACGATGCAAACCTTGAAGGAGAAAACCGATGAACCCGAGTACGCAAGATGAGATTAAAGGCAGCTTTCATGAAGTGAAAGGCAAAATCAAAGAGAAGGCAGGCCAAGTCGCCAAGAATCCTGACTTGGAGGCCGAAGGCAGAGCTGAAAAGAACGCCGGCAAAGTTGGAAAAAAGGTTGGGCAAATCGAGAAAGTCTTCGGGCAATAAATTAGGCGAGCTTTTATCCGGAGCATGTTCCTGCAAGCAGCCCAATTCGCCGCTCGAAACCCGCTCTTGCTGCCCGAATCGCGTGAATCCGCGGCGAACAAGTTGAAACGCCGCGTCCGCCCAACCGGCGGCTTTACTTTGTCTTGACCTTAGACGGTTCTTTTTCTCCAACGCGCTTGCTGACTTCAAGTTTCATTCTGCCGGCGCGCGTGTCGGCATCGACGATCACGTGATCGCCGTGCAGGATCTCGCCGTCGAGAATCTTCAGCGCCAGCGGATCCTGCACCAGTTTTTGAATCGCGCGCTTCAGCGGACGCGCGCCGAAGTTCGCGTCGTAGCCCTGCGTGAACAGCAGGTCTTTGGCGCCGTCGGTAAGTTCGAGCGAAATCTTGCGATCGGCGAGCAAACGGCGCACGTCTTCGAGGCGCAGCTCGATGATCTTGACCAACTGCTCTTTGCCGAGCGGACGGAAGACGATGATGTCGTCGACGCGGTTCAGGAACTCAGGCCTGAAGTGGCCATGCAACGTATTCATGACCTGTTCGCTGGCTTTTTCAAAATCTTCCTCGCTGCGCAGATTTTCGGCTTGCAGATAACTGGAGCCGAGATTCGACGTCATAATCAGAATCGTATTCTTGAAATCGACAACGCGGCCTTTGCCGTCGGTGAGGCGTCCGTCGTCCATCATTTGCAGCAGCACGTTGAACACATCCGGATGTGCCTTCTCGATTTCGTCGAACAGCACAACCGCATAAGGACGGCGGCGAACCTGCTCGGTGAGCTGGCCGCCTTCTTCGTATCCGACGTAGCCCGGAGGCGCGCCGATCAAACGCGCAACCGAATGTTTCTCCATGTATTCGGACATGTCGATGCGCAGTAAAGCGCGCTCGTCGTCGAAAAGAAATTCGGCGAGGGCGCGGGCGAGTTCGGTTTTGCCGACGCCGGTGGGACCGAGAAAAATGAACGAGCCAATGGGGCGCTTGGGATCGCTGAGTCCGGCGCGGGAACGGCGAATGGCGTTGGCGACGCGCTCGAGAGCCGCGTCCTGGCCGACGACGCGCAGGCGCAGGCGATCTTCCATGGTGACAAGCTTTTTCACTTCACCTTCGAGCATCTTCGAGACGGGAATGCCGGTCCACTTGGAAACGATGCGGGCAATATCTTCTTCGTCCACTTCTTCCCTGAGCATGCGTGGAGCGCCTTTGCCCGCCGAGCCGTCGATTTTGGCCGTCATTTTGTTGAGCTCTTCTTCAGCTTGCCGCAATAGCCCGTAACGGATTTCGGCGACGCGCTGCAGATTGCCTTTGCGTTCTTCGGCCTGCTCTTCCGTTTTGAGCTTCTCGATGGTTTCCTTCAGCTCGCGAGAGTGCGCGATGGCATCTTTTTCTTTTTTCCAATTGGCTTTGAGAGCGTTGGATTTTTCGCGAATCCCGGCGAGTTCTTTGCTGATGACGGCCAGACGCTCTCTGGAGTTCGAGTCGTCTTCTTTTTTCAGCGCCTGCTTTTCGATTTCGAGTTGCATGGCACGGCGCTCTAGCTGATCGATGTCGGTGGGAAGCGAGTCGATCTGGATGCGAATCGATGCGGCGGCTTCATCGACAAGATCGATGGCTTTGTCGGGCAGAAAACGGTCGGAGATGTAGCGGTGCGAAAGCGTGGCAGCGGCGACGATCGCGGAGTCCTTTATACGAACTCCGTGATGCACCTCATATCGCTCTTTCAGGCCGCGCAGAATGGCGATGGTGTCTTCGACGTTGGGCTCGCCGACAAAGACGATCTGGAATCGGCGCTCGAGCGCGGCGTCTTTTTCAATGTATTTGCGGTATTCATTCAGCGTGGTAGCGCCGATGGCGCGGAGTTCTCCGCGGGCCAGCGCGGGCTTGAGCATGTTGGAGGCGTCGATGGAGCCTTCGGCCGCGCCTGCGCCGACCAACGTGTGCAGCTCGTCGATGAACAGGATCACCTGTCCCGCAGAATCTTCGATTTCTTTCAAGACGGCTTTGAGACGGTCTTCAAACTCGCCGCGATATTTTGCGCCGGCCAGCATCGCCCCCAAGTCGAGCGCGACCACTCGCTTATTCTTGAGAGCTTCGGGCACGTCGCCGGAAATGATGCGCTGGGCCAGACCTTCGACGATGGCGGTTTTGCCCACGCCCGGTTCGCCGATGAGCACTGGATTATTTTTCGTGCGGCGAGACAGCACTTGAACCACACGGCGGATTTCTTCGTTGCGGCCGATGACCGGGTCGAGCTTGCCGCGGCGGGCCTGCTCGGTGAGGTCGCGGGCGTAGCGTTCGAGAGCCTGGTACTTGGCTTCGGGATTCTGGTCGGTTACTTTCTGCGAGCCGCGGATGGCGGTGAGGGCTTTCAGAATCGCATCGTAAGTTGCGCCGTGACGGGCGAGAATTTGCTGCGCCACGTCCTGCTTGAGATGAGTGATGGCCAGAAGCAGGTGCTCGGTGGAAACGTACTCGTCTTTGAAGTTGGCAGCTTCTTTGAAGGCCTGATCGAACAGCTTGTTGGCGACGCTGGAGAGCGTGGCTTGTGCCGCTTCGCCTGAGATCTTCGGAAGTCTTTCGATATCGCGGTAGGTCTCGCTGAGAACACCTTGTGGACCTATACCGATTTTTTCGAGCACTGGCGGAACGATGCCTTCTTTATCTTCGAGCAGCGCAGCGAGCAGGTGCAACGGCAGCAGCTCGGGGTTGCCGTGTTCCGAGGCAAGGTCATTTGCGCGCTGAACGGCTTCCTGCGTTTTTACGGTGAATTTTTCCCAACGAACGGGCATGATGACTCCAGTTAGTACTCAGGTAATTTTAGTAATTGGGTAATGCAAAAAGTTTGCCTAGTCGTTCAGTCTGTTCGTCGTGCCGCTACGCTGCGGTTTCGCTTTCTTTCTGAGTCCACTGGCGGCAATGGCCTGATCCCGATCGCGCAGTCTTTCCAGTATCTTGATTTTTTCAGAAAAACTGAGTGAGCTCAGTCGTGCGCGTATTTTTGATTTATCCATGCGTACCCTCCAAAAATCTGCGCTCGAACTGCTTCCACTTTCCGGTCAGCTTGTGCCGGTCGATGATAAGTTGGAGCCTTTTTCTATCTACCGCGCCTTGCTCGATAAACTGCAGGACGCGGTTGTGATCTTTGGGACGTCCGGTGCGCAGCGCGATGGCGGCCAAGTGTTCGGCCGTCATAACCCACGTTCCGACATCCTCTACCGCCGTTGGAACCGCTTCAGCGAGAGCCTCGAGTTCCAGTTCATCACTCGCCGGGAGAAACTGTACGGGCCAGCCACCGATGACAATATGTTCATCTTCTACCGTGGCGCCTCGGGTCTTCAAGTAGTCGTATATCGGGGCGAGAGTGAGGAGCGATGCGCCCGCAGCCGTCGGCAGCGCCACGAAGATGTCAACGTCCAGAGTGGCCGCGGGTTCCAGGTAGAACGTCGCGCCGACCGCTCCGCCGATGGCATATCTTCCAATCACGCCATCGGTTTGCATCTGGTTGATCGCTTCAAGCGTGGCCTTCACGGCATCTGTCCTGTAAGCATTGTGAACCAACCTCGGCCTCGCGCCAAGCTCGCGGATCAAACAAAACGGGAGGCGGCCAGCCTGGCCACCTCCCATTGAACACAGGGGCTAAAGCCCCGTCGTGGTCTTTGCTTCAAGGCACGACTAATAAAGTCGTGCCCTTCCCAACCGCTTATGCGGCCTGGCCGGTGCTCTTGGGCTGCTTGCTTTCCAAGGGCTGCTTGGCGTCGAAGGTCTTATCGCTGCCGACGTTGACCTTGATCTGCTTGGGCTTGGCTTCAGCCTTCTTGGCCAGCTTGATCTTCAACACGCCCTTGTCGTAATTCGCCGAGACGGTCTCGGTGTTCACGGTATTGGGGACGGTGAAGGTGCGCGTGAAGCGGCCATACTGGCGCTCGACGCGGCGATAGTTCTCTTCTTTCTCCTCGTGCTCAATCTTGCGTTCGCCGTGCACGGTGAGAACGTTGTTCTCGATGCGCACATCAATGTCTTTCTCGTCGATTCCCGGCACTTCGATTTTCAGGGTGACGTTGTGCTCGTCTTCGTAGACATCGACCGCTGGGGCGAAGCTCGAATTGGTCAGAGATTCATCCTGGCCTTCGGGTCCGTAGGACTCACGGAACACGCGGTTGATGCGGCTTTGCAGGGTATTGAGCTCACGGAATGGTTCAAAACGGGTAAGTACAGTCATGAATTCCTCCTCAGAAATCCTTAATCTTTAGGAGTACGAGTAACTCCAAAGAATGTAGTTTTCGACTCCGACAACTGATTGGATACACAATCAGCGTAAATGAATCATAAAATATGAGCGTCTTATTGTCAAGTACAAAATACTCCTTATTTTTCAATTGTTTACATCAAGTATGAAGCACTTAAGATATGCGGTCTCTGGGACATTCAGGAGAATTGGATGGTCTTGAGCTTGGCCCCTGATCTCGACCAGGCGCAGGGTGCGGTGAGCGTCTATGGCGGCGCTGGCGAGCATTTCGAGGAAGTCGGCCTGGCCGACATGGTAGGAGCAGGAGCAGGAGCAGGTCACCAGGACCCCACCGGGGCGGAGCATTTTGAGGGCGCGGAGGTTGAGTTCTTTGTAGCCGCGAAGGGCGGCATCCAGGTCGCGCTTGCTTTTTGCGAACGGTGGCGGATCGAGAACGATGGTGTCGTAGGCACGGCCCGAGGTGGCGTAGTCCCTGAGCAGGTCGAAGGCGTTGGCTTCCATCCACTCGATTTCTTTGCCATTGAGTTGCGTGCGATTGAGCGTGGCGTTCCGGTCGGCGACCTCGAGCGCGGGACGGGAGCTGTCGACGCCGGTCACGTGAGAGCAGCGCGGAGCCAGATGCAGGGCGAAGCCGCCGTGATAGCAAAAAACGTCGAGGGCTTCACCATCGGCGTACGGCACGGCGGCGGCGTAGTTTTCGCGCTGATCGAGGAATGCGCCGGTCTTCTGGCCTGCGAGGGCGTCGTGGTGGAATTGCACTCCGTTCATGGTGAAGATGGTCGAAGTTTTGTCGCCCTGCAGCAGGCTGGAGGTGAGCGGCGGAAGCTGCTCGAGTTCGCGTACGCGCGGGTCGACGCGCTCGACGATGGAGGCCGGGTGCAACGACTGGGTCAGCATTGAAATCAGAGTGGCACGCACGATCTCCGTATCCATGGCCTGAGTGAGAATCTGCAGAGAGACAATGTCGTTATAGCGGTCGACGATCAGGCCGGGAAGAAAGTCGGCTTCGCTGGAGATCACGCGATAGGCGTCGGAGTCGCGAACGATGCGCTGGCGATAGGAGATGGCTTGCGCGACTCGATCACGGAACAATGTGGGAAAATCAGCGACTGTGCCGTGGGAGAGCAGGCGGATGGCGATCTGCGAGGCGCTGGAGTAAAGAGCTGTGCCCAGCTTCTTGCCGCGATGGTCGACGATGGCGACCAGAGAACCGGGAGGGACGTTATCGGCCGAGAGAACATCGGAGCGGTAGACCCAGGCGTGGCCCTGGGCGAGGCGGTCAGCGCCGCGGCGAGAGATACGAACAACGGGAGAAGATGACGGAACAGCGGTTCTTGCGGGCATGTAGCGATCTTATATCCTTCGGTGCTTGCCCTTGGCTGCTTGCTCCTTGTTGCTGCTCCTCGCGGGAACATCGATGATCCACGCGCAGGCGGGATGCTAGCTGGCGGCGGAATGTTCGGAGGAAAGCGGATGAGTTGAGGTTGCGGCGGATTGGGTATGCATTTCGGCGCGCGCGGCGTCGAGATCGAAATGGAGGGAATCGAGGGCGACCATCGGAATTTCGGCGCCCCAGGCGTCGATCTCGTTTTCGGTCCAGTTGCCGTTCAAGCGGATGGCTCCGGTGACGTCCTCGGGAAACGCCTGACGATAATTGCCTTCGCGGGAGAGGATGTCGCCCAGCAGACGTCCAGTGTGCATATCAAAAATTCGGCGGCTGGATTGGCCGTCCGAATTGGTTAAGCAGAGCAGAATTTCTCCGGCGTCCCCGAACTCGGCGCGATAGTACCAGGCTTGAGGAGCGTCGATTTTGGGGTGGTGACGGCGTTTCAGCTCTTTCTCGACCGCATTCATCTCTTTGGCGGGATCGAAATAAAGAATGCGCTGGCAGGAATCGCAAACCACGGTTTGCTGTCCGGTGCGCACTTCGTTGTAGGTCTGCGGACGCAGCATGACCTGGCATCCCATGCATTTATGATCGCGGACCTCGGAGATGCCGGTGCCGCGGAACTTGGCTACACGCTCATAATGCCGCAGCAAATCTTCATCTACCCCGGCGCGCATCTGGTCGCGTTTTGCGTTCCACTCGGCGAGCAGCTTTTCGTCTTCGGCGGTGCGCTGGCGGGCATCGGCTTTTTCTTTTTCGATTTCGGCGGTTTCCGCCAGCAACTCAGCCTGCGCCGCCTTCACTTCCTTTTCGCGCGCGTCGCCATTGAGCATCAGTTCCAGGATTTTGTCTTCGTTGGCGGCAATTTCCTTCTCGGCGAATTGAATCTCGTGCAGCAGCGCCTTGTACTGCTCGTTGGTCTTTACGTCGAGCGACTGATCGCGATACTTGGAAATCTTGCCGCGGAGGTCGGTGATGGCAGTTTCATGCTTGCGGCGGGAGGCTTCGTCGGCCTTGACCGCGGCCTGAGCCTTTTCCATCTGGGCTTTGGTTCCGGCGAGTCTTTGCTCGATCGCCGCCACGCGTTTCGGCAGCTCCGCGACTTCGTCTCGCAGGCGGCGAATCTCCTTGTCGGCTTCTTGCAGGCGCAACAGGTTTTCTATGTCAGGCAGCATCCAGGAATGACTCTAGCTTGATTTTAGCACGCGGAAACGCGGGACTCCGGCGGGAATAGGGGTTTTGCCCAGGGCCAAGGGGAATTTACGATGCGTCCAGAGGCTTGGCCGGTGTACACTTTTCGGTTCGCATTCTGTGGGTGAGTCGCTGTCATTCCCTACTCTCCGGAGTTCTTCGTGAAAAAACGGATTTCGCTGGCTGCTGGTCTTGCCTTGCTTGCCATTATCTTCAGCTCAATTTTCAGTTCAGTTCCATCTGCACTGGCGCAGGCATCCGCGCCTCTCAAACCGCTGACGATCGATGCCATCTATGCTCCCGGAGGTCTCGCGGGCCACGGGCCGGAGACTATGGAATGGAGTCCGGACGGCGCCAAGTTTTCTTTTGTGCAACGCGACGATCAGGGAGAGCACGGCGAACTGTGGTATGTGGACGCATCCACGGGCGAGAGAAAAGTTTTGGTGAGCGCGGCCAAGCTGGCTTCGCTGGCGCCCGACTACACCAAGGTGAAAGATGAGCGCGAGAAAGAACGCCTCACTCGCTATCACGTGGCCGCCTACCTTTGGGCTCCGGATTCCAAACATCTGATCTTCGATTCGCAGGGACAACTGTGGCTGTTTGATCTGGAAACAAACACTGCAGTGCAGTTCACCTCTGCGCCCGATCCCAGCGGCGATCCTAAGTTTTCGCCCGACGGGTTACACGTGTCCTATGTTCGCAAGCACAATCTTTATGTGCGTCCGCTGAGCGGCAAGAATGAGAAACAGCTCACCAAAGATGCGGGCGACAACTTATTCAACGGCGACATCGACTGGGTTTACGCCGAAGAGCTGGCCGTGCGCAGCAATTATTTCTGGTCGCCCGACAGCAAGCAGATTGTCTTTCTGCACATGGATGAAACCAAGGTTCCAACCTACCCGATCACCAACTGGATCCCCACGCATCCCACGGTGGATGAAGAGAAATATCCGAAAGTCGGCGATGTGAATCCGGTGGTGAAGCTGGGTGTGGTGGACGCGGACAAGGGCAACGGCAAGGTTCGCTGGATTTCTTTGACCAACGATGCAGACACTTACATTCCGCGCTTTGGCTGGGTGCGCGACGGAGTGATTTGGGCCGAGCTTCTGAATCGCAATCAGGACAAAATGGAATTGTATTTCGTCGATGCGAAAACCGGGAAGTCGGCGAAAGTGCTGACGGAGACCAGTCCCGATGCGTGGATCAACGTGAATGACGACTTCCGCGTGCTGAAGTCGGGCGACCGCTTCTTGTGGTCGAGTTGGCGCGACGGCAACACGCACCTCTATCTTTATAGCTTTGACAAGCAGAGTCCGCTGGCGGGCGAGGCCAGGCTGGAGCGGCAACTTACGCAGGGCGATTTTGAAGTAGGCGGAGTGGAAGGCGTGGACGAGGCTGCCGGCGTGGTTTATTTTTCTTCCGACAAGGATGATCCGCGCCAGCGGCATGTTTTTTCGGTGAAGCTGGACGGCACCGGCCTGCAGCAGCTTACCCATGAAGAAGGCTTGCACTTCGCGAAGTTCTCCGAAGACGGCAAGCACTACGAGCAAACGTTTTTGGGCCCGCAGACGGCTCCGCGAATGTCAGTGTGCGCGGCGGCGGGCGGCGCGTGCAGCCCGGTGTGGCAGGCACGTGACGAAGTGGCTGAATATGGGCTGCGAGCGCCGAAGTTCCTCGAGTTCAAAGCGGACGATGGCACCACGCTTTATGGACGCCTGTTGCTTCCTCCCGACGCGTCGGCCGATGCAAAGATTCCATTGATCGTCAACATTTACGGCGGCCCTGCGGGGCAAACGGTGCTGAAAGAACTTTCCAGCCCGTTTGATGAAATCCTGGCGCGCAAGGGCTTCGCCATTTTTTCAGTGGACAATCGCGGCACTCCCGGCCGGGACCGCAAGTTCCAGACCACGATTCGCCACGAGTTTGGAGCGATCGAATTGAAAGATCAACTCACGGCTCTCGATCAGCTCCTGGCGCAATATCCGCAGCTCGATAAAGACCGGCTGGCGATCTGGGGATGGTCGAACGGCGGCTCGATGACGCTTTATGCCATGACCCATTCCGACCGGTTTCGCGCCGGGGTTGCCGTGGCGCCAGTCACCGACCAACTCAACTACGACACCATCTACACCGAGCGCTATATGGGAATGCCCAAAGACGACGAGAAGGGCTATGGCGAGTCGGACGTGACCAAATCAGCCGACAAGCTGCACGGCGCGCTGCTGCTGGTGCACGGCACGGGCGACGACAACGTGCACTTCCAGAACAGCATTCAGATGATCGATGCGCTGATCAAGGCAGGCAAGCAGTTTCGGTTGATGATCTATCCCAACAAGACCCACAGCATCGCAGGACAAGACGCGCGGGTTCACCTGTTTACCATGATCGAAGATCACTTCGAGCGGGAGCTGAAATAGGGCGGAAGCGGCAACTGGGTTTCGCGATTCGGCGGCTCTCGGCCGCCGGGGAATCCAACTTGCTGCGGCTACTGTCGCTTGTCGGACTTCTTCGCAGCGCTGTCTTTAGTCGCAGCGCTGTTTTTGGAAGAGCTTTCCTTCGCGGCACTTTCCTTCGACGAGCTTTCCTTCGACGAGCTTTCTCTCGACGCCGCCTCTTTCGCCGCACCGTCGGACTTGGATTTGTCGTCTTTCCCGGAGTCCTTGCCGCCACTGTCCGAAGACGAAGGTGCGTTCGATTTCTTCGGGTAATCGGTCACATACCAGCCGGATCCCTTGAACTGCACAGCGGGAGCGGAAATCATTTGTTCCACCCGGCCCCCGCACTCGGGACACTTCCGCACCATCCTGTCGGAAAATTTCTGGATTTTTTCGAAGCGGTGACCGCACTTCTCGCACTGATATTCGTAAAGTGGCATGGGTTTTGAGACGGTCTATGGAAACATCTTCTTGCTCCTTGATTCTAGGGGCCATGATTCGCTGGCGTCAATTCGGCGGCGCGGTAACGCGTTGCCCTCCAACAAGAGTGGTAGACTGCGGCGCATGCAGGCCCTGAATGCAAAACTCGCGGACAACGATGCTGAGAGCGCAGCGAACGCGCCGGGGCCGGCACTTTATCTTGTGGCCACGCCCATCGGCAACCTGGAAGACATCACGCTGCGCGCTCTGCGCGTTCTGAAGGAAGCGGATCTCATCGCGTGCGAAGACACGCGGCAAACACAGAAACTGCTCAACCACTACGGCATCGCGACTCGCACCACCAGCTACCACGAACACAACGAGATGACGCGCGCGGCGGAGTTGGTTAAGGAGATGCAGGAAGGGGCAAGCGTGGCCCTCGTGACTGATGCGGGCATGCCGGGAATTTCCGATCCGGGATTTCGCCTGATTTCACTGGCCATCCGGCATCATGTGCCGGTGGTGCCGATTCCCGGAGCGTCGGCGTTTCTGGCCGCGCTGGTGGCGAGCGGACTGCCCGCGGATTCGTTTCGCTTCAGCGGGTTTCTTCCCGCCAAGCGCGGCGAGCGCCGGGCGGCGCTGGAGGCGATTCAAACTTCGCCGCGCACGCAGGTTTTCTACGAAGCTCCGCACCGGATCGTGGAGACGCTTTCGGATGTGGTCGAGGTTCTGGGAGAAAACCGGCATGTGGTGATCGCTCGCGAGGTTACCAAGCTGCACGAAGAGTTTCTGCGCGGACGCGCCGGCGAAGTGCTCGAGACGCTCAAGTCGCGCGACGGCGTGAAAGGCGAGATCACGCTGCTCATCGGGAAGGCTGAGGAAGCGGACTTGCAGACTGCGGCGGACTCCCGAGTGAGTGTTCGCCGAAGAGTCGAGCAGATTATGGCCGAAGAGAAGGTCGACGAAAAAACCGCGCTGAAGAAAATAGCGAAAGAGCGGGGAGTCTCGAAGAGCGACGCGTACCGGGAGTTGCAAAGGAGCAAGTGACATGTGGACGAGGTGCTATAATCAGCATTGATTAAGGTTAATCAATGTTCATCCGTAAGCGGAGGACCCGAAATTATGAAGAGCGTAGTGCATCGCATTCCTCTAACTAAGGCGCGCATCAATCTCGGTCAGGTTGTCCGTCGGGCTCACGTGAATCGCGAATACTTCATCCTCGAAAAAGACGGCATCCCCGTCGTAGGTATCATGCACGTGGATGATTTGGAGGATTACCTGGAGCTTCACGATTCCGAGCTTAACAACCACATTGCAAAGAGCAACGCGGAATACCGTGACGGCAAAGCCCGCGACGTGAGCAAGTTTCTGGCAGAACTGAAAACTCCCGCAAAAAAGACAAAAAAATAAGCCTTACACCATGGCCGCTTCATTCCGAGTGCTGACCACGCCTTCGTTTGACCGGGACTTTCGGAAAATCGCGAAAAGTAATCCCACCTTGGAGCGCGCTCTGCAAGAGTTAGCGGCGACTCTTGGCCAAGACCCATATAACCGGAGTGCACAACACCCCATAACAAAACTCACGGACATCAAATCCGGCGGGCAATGGCGAATTCGCTGGCGTGAATACCGTTTGCGGTACGACATCTATGGGACTGATGTGGTACTGCATTCCTTCCGCCACCGCAAGGAAGCGTACTAGCTGGCCTAAAAAGATCCCGCCGGGGAATTAATAGCATCGATCCGTCGCACATCCGCCTATAACCAGTCGCCGCTCAGCGACATCCCAGCGACAAACAGCGCTCCATAAAGTACGACTTCTTGAAGTAGAACGAGACTTCCAGCGAGCCAGCGAAGCCCCCTCATGCGGTGCACCCAGTAGCTCCCCGTGATCAAGGGTGCAAACGTAAGCATGTCAAGCAGGCGCTCGCCGAGTGGGACAGAGTGGGCACCGCCCGGGGCTACTGAGGTCCCGGCAGGAAACGCCGCACCGACGGCAACGATCAGTGGATAGAACAACAATTGCGTGAAGACCAACCAATGTGATCTCCGCCAACGCGTCTTAATCTGCGGCTGCGCGAGAAGAGCAGCAACAACGCTTACAAGCAAGGCGAGACCGACAATTAGCACCTGCGGCAGCATCCATGCTTCCAGTCCCCACACGAAATAGATCTGGAACCTGCTCCAGAACCCCACAGTATTCACTTGGCTTGAAGCTCCCGCTTCACCGCCTCGCTCACCATCTTCCCATCCACCCGCATGCCGGCGCCGGAGAACCGCGCCATGGCATTCTTCATCACCGCGCCCATATCTTTCATGGTGGGCGAGCCCATTTCGGCGATCACGGCTTTCACTCCCGCGACCACTTCAGTCTCGCCTGCGGCCTTGGGCAGGTAGGTTTCGATCAAGACGATCTCGGCGGCTTCTTTGTCGGCCATCTCCTGGCGTCCGCCTTTGGTGAACTGCTCGACCGATTCCTTGCGCTGCTTGATCAGCGTGGTGAGCACGGCCTGGGACTCTTTGTCATCGAGCGGCGCCATTTTGTCGATCTCGCGATTCTTCAGCGCGGCCTTGACCATGCGCAGCGTGGAAAGACGCTGCTCCTCGCGCGCCTTCATGGCGGCGGTGATGTCTTTCTGGATCTGTTCGACGAGGCTCATGAGGAGATTATAGACGGTGCATCCGGCGTGGATGCAGATGAGTACCGCTCCCTCGGCTTCGCTCAGGGCAGGCTCCGCCTCACGACTGGAATCGCCGCACGGACGGCCCGGTTTCGGTAAACTACCCGGTTTCGGTAAACTACCCGGTTTCGGTAAACTAATAGATCATCCCTTCGATAAAGGATCTTTACCATGCTGCGCAAGAACCGTCTTTTTACTCCCGGGCCGACGCCGCTGCTGCCCGCGGCGCAAACCGCTATGGCTTCCTTCACCGCGCATCACCGCACCGCCGACTTCCGCGCACTGTTTCAGCGCGTGCTGGCCGGCATGAAGGAATTTATCGGCACGCAGCACGACGTGCTGGTGCTGTCCTGTTCGGGCACGGGCGTGATGGAGGCCTCGGTGTCGAACCTCACCTCGCCCGGCGACAAGGTTCTGGTGCTTACCGCCGGAAAGTTCGGCGAGCGCTGGACGGGGTTGGCCAAGGCGTTTGGCTGCAAAGCTGATGTGTTGAGCGTACCTTACGGCGAAACGTTTTCGTTGAACGAAATTCGCGCGAAACTCACTTCCGACGTGCGCGCCGTGTACGTGCAGGCGACGGAGAGTTCGACCGGCGCGCGGCATGATGTAAAAGGCATCGCGAAAATTGTGCGCGAACAGAACGACGCCCTGTTGATCGTCGACGCCATTACAGGTTTGGGTACGACCCATCTCGACGTGGATGGCTGGGGCGTGGATTTCATCATCGGTGGATCGCAGAAGGCGCTGATGATGCCTCCCGGCCTCGCCTATTGCGCGGTCAGCGAGCGAGCCTGGAAGCGCATGGAGACGGCCACTTCACCGCGCTACTACTTCGACCTGCGCAAAGAGCGCAAAGCGGCGGCCAAGGGCGAATCGGCTTACACGCCGGCGACTTCGCTGTTCGCCGCGCTAGGCGCTGCGCTCGATTTTATTCGCGACATGGGCAATGGGAATCTCAGCAACGGCCGTGAAGAGTTAGTGAATAACGCCGAACTGTGCGCGGAGATGACGCGAGCCGGCGCGCGTGCGTTGGGATTGAAGCTTTTTGCCGCGGCTCCGGCGGCCGCGCTCACCGCGATCTCGTCGCCGGATGGCGTTGATTCGGGCATGATCGTGAAAGAATTCCGCGAGTCGTTCGATGCGGTAGTGGCCAACGGCCAGGGCGAAATGAAAGGCAAACTATTTCGCATGGCTCACATCGGCTACTACGACTATCTGGACACGATCGGCATTCTGGCTGCGCTCGAGCACGTGCTGGCGCGCGTGACGGGAAGCGCCGTCGAGTACGGCGCATCCGTGCGCGCGGCACAGGAAGTGTATGCCCGGGGCTTGTCCGGCAAGCGCCAACTCGTAGAAGCCTGAGGAGCGCCGGGGATGCGGGCGCTGATCTAAGCACGGCATTAGATCACCGTCGCTACGCGCTCCTGCAAGCTAGTTGATGGTGAACGTCATGTTGTTGGACGTCTCCGCCAATGTGCCGCCGCCGTACTGGCCGCCGGAGGTGCCGGGATTCGTTACCGTCACCGTTACCGTGCCCTGAGTTTCAATGGCTGTGGCTGGAATGTTGGCCGTGAGCTGGTTTGCGCTGACAGCCATAGTGGCTTGGGCCGTGCCGTTCCAATTGATTTGCGCGTTGCTCGCAAAGTTGGTGCCATTAACCGTTAGCGTGAACGCATGGCCCCCTGAAGTGGCACTATCGGGAGCGAGTTCGCTAATGTTAGGCATGGTTCCCGCTATTGCGGGAGTGCTCGATTTCGAGCTGTAGCCGCACGCCAGGCCGGCGGCGAGAAGTCCGGCTAGAAATACTGTCTTCGCAATCTTCATAACTGATCTCCTAGGGGTCGAGGCGACCCGGCTGAGTGAAAGCGTAGGTGAAGAGCGCGGCAGGAGTGTCAGTGACGTGTCATTTTCGCGTCAACGTTTTGTCAGGACCAACGCCTCAGTTTCAAAAGGATCGAATCTCCCTTGAAAATCGTCATTGCAGAAAAAATTTCGGCCGCTGCGGTCGAGCAACTCAAAGAGCCAGGTTGGACCGTCCTAACCGCGGAACAATTGGACGGCAAGCTTGCGCAACACCTGGAGTCAGCCGACGCGCTGATCGTGCGTTCGGCGGTGCAGGCCGATGCCGCGCTGCTGGAACACGCGAAGAAGCTGCGCGTCATTGGCCGGGCCGGCGTGGGCGTCGACAACATTGATCTCGACGCCGCCACGCGCAAAGGCATTGCGGTCATGAACACTCCGGGCGCGAATGCCATTGCCGTCGCGGAGCAGACCCTGGGAATGATGCTGGCCATGGCGCGGCATCTGTGCCGCGCAGACGCTCTCATGCACGCCGGCAAGTGGGAAAAGAAATCTCTGCAGGGCACGGAGTTGCGGGGCAAAACGCTGGGAGTAATTGGGTTGGGACGAATCGGCATGGAAGTGGCGCGGCGCGCGCGCGGGTTTGCGATGGAGATTGTGGCGCACGATCCGTTTGTTTCTGTGGCCGTGGCAAAAGAACAGGGAATCCGCATGACGAGCCTGGAAGAAATCTATGCGGCAGCCGACTACATCAGCCTGCACGTGGGCCTTACTCCACAAACGGCGGGCATGATCAACCAAGCCTCGATCGCCCAGATGAAAAAAGGCGTGCGCCTGGTGAATTGCGCGCGCGGAGAACTCGTGAACGAGGCCGACCTGGCGCAGGCGCTGAAACAAAAGCGCGTGGCCGCGGCGGCGCTCGACGTGTTCACGGAAGAACCTTTGAAAAACTCGGAACTGCTCGGTCTGGAAAATGTTGTGCTCACGCCGCACATTGCGGGTTCGACGCACGAAGCTCAGGAAGCCGTGGGCGTGCAGATTGCGCGGCAAGTGAAAGAATATTTGAAGCACGGCGTAATTCAGAATGCGGTGAATGTGCCGTCGGTGTCGGCCGAGGAATATGCGGAGATGCAGCCCTACATCGTGCTGGCGGAGCGCATGGGAGGATTTCTGGCGCAGGTTTCCGAAGGGACGATTGAAGAGATTCTGCTGCGCTACAGCGGCCATATCGCCGAGTGGAAGACGGATCTAATCCGCAACGCGGCGATCAAGGGCATCCTGAACCAGGCCTTGGAAGAAAAAGCCAACCTGGTGAACGCTGCGTCGATTGCGGATTCGCGCGGACTGCGCGTGCGCGAGTCGCACAAGGCGAAAACCTCGACCGGCGGCGCTGGCAGCGTGCTTTCGATTTCCCTCAAAAGCTCCACGGAAGAGCATCTGGTGAAAGGCGCGGTATTGCACGGCAACGCGCCGCGGCTGCTGCACGTGGACGGCATTGACGTGGAAGCGCCGCTGGAGCGCAACTTGATCTATCTGCGCAATCGCGACGTCCCCGGAGTGATCGGGAAAGTGGGCACGATCCTGGGCGAAGATGAAATCAACATTGCGGATTTTTCGCTGGGGCGGCGCAGCGCCGAGGCCGGCTCGGAGCAGCCGCGCCAGGCAATTGCCGTGGTTCATGTGGACGGGCGCGTGCCCGACGAGGTGCTGAAGAAGCTGCGGACAATTCCGGCCGTGCAGCAGGCCAAAGCGGTGCGCCTGTTCTGAAGATTTTGCTGAGGCCGGCGAGAGCCCGGACGAACCCTTCCGTTCTGCAATCGCGCAATTTCACCGCGGAGCGCGGCGTCTCGGTGGCCGAGGGTTTTACGACTCTGTGCTATCCCGGCGCAGTTTGCGGCTCTCCGCCAGCAGCGCCATCGAGTGCATCAGGTTCTGCAGAGTCACAATGCCGATCAGGCGTTCGTCTTCCACGACGGGGATAATGCTGGAGTTGCGCGCGGTAAGCTTGCGGAAGGCTGAACTCAGCGACTCCTGCCTCACCGAAACTTCAAAAATCTTGTTCATCACTGCCTGCACGTAGCCGTTGCCTTCGATGCGCAGCGCTTCCAGAATGCGCTGCCTTGAAATCACGCCCACCATGTCGCCGCCGCGCACCACAGGAAAATCATCCTGCAACGAGTGCACGGCTTTCTCCAGCGCATCTTCCAGCGTGTCCGCGGGAGAAAGCGTGGCGAAGTCGGTGAGCATCACTTCTTCCAGGCGAACGTTATCGAGCACCGATTGAAATACCACGGCGCGCTCTTCCAGTTGCGCCGCCGAGAAAACGATCACGCCCACCATGGTCAGCCAGGTGTCGCTGAAAAGACCGGCGACCATGAGCACCATGGCCAGGGTGCTGCTGATAGAAACCGCCCGCCGCGTGGCGGTGGAGCGGTCGATGGTGCGGGAAAGAAACGCGCGCAGCACGCGGCCGCCGTCCAGAGGATAAGCCGGCAGCAGGTTCAAACCCGCGAGATAAAGATTGGCCCACACCAGGCTGCGCGGCAGATTGGCCGGTTGCAGAAAGGGCCATTTCCACAAATCGGCTCCCGGAACCACCGCGAAAACAACTGTTGCCGCAATCGCGGCGAGCAAAAGATTCGCCAGAGGGCCAACCAGAGCCATGCGGATTTCCCACTTCCAGGCTTCATCCGGCGACTTCGGCTGCGCCGCGCGCGATTCATCGAAGAGCGTAACCCCGGTGAGAGGCAACAAAATCACCGCTTTGGCAAAAATGCCGGCACGCCGCGCCACCAGCATGTGTGCCGCCTCATGGGCCGCGACACAGGCCAGAATAATGCCCACCAGGGCCAGATCGCGCGGCCCGTTGGCCACCCCGTTGTGTGCGCTGTATTCGGTCCAGAAAACAAACAACGGAAGAATCAGGAAAGTGAGGTGAATGCGAACTTCAACCCCGAACAGTCGCCCCACCAGAATGGACCAGCTCCGCATATGTCGTTTGCTGTTCTTATTTTACACGGATAGATATATTGATTCCGGCACTCGGAAGTACAACCTCATGCGGGTCATCGCCGGCAAATATCGCAGCCGTCCCCTGCGCTCGTTGCGCGGCATGGATATCCGCCCGACCTCCGACCGTCTGCGGGAGACGCTGTTCAATGTGCTGACCGCCGGAAATCAGCAGGCGCTGGAGGGTAGCGTCTGGCTGGATCTGTTCGCCGGCACCGGCGCGGTGGGGATTGAAGCGCTCAGCCGCGGCGCGAAGCAGGTATATTTCGTGGACACCTCAGCGCGCGCCACGGAGTTGATTCAGAACAACCTGCAGAACCTGGGAATCGCCGAGGGATTCACCGTGATGCGGGACGATCTGTCGCGGGCGGTGTGGCGGCTGGAGCGCGAACACGTGCCCGCCGACGTGGTTTTTCTCGATCCGCCTTACCAGATGCGGGATGCTTACGGAGAAACTCTGCGGATGTTGGCTCATTCTTCGCTGATCTGGGCCATGTCTCTGGTGATTGCCGAGCACGAAAAGAAATTCGATCCTGGAGAGGAATTTGGGCCGCTGCGAAGATTTCGCAAAGTGGCCCAGGGCAGCACGGCCATCAGCCTTTACCGCATTGGTGGAACGCCGGACCTGACGCGGTGACCTGACGCGGTGAACGGGCGTGGTGAACGGGCGCGGAAAACAGTTGCAACCCAGGGCAAGTTCCGCGAAGCGCTTTCTTGCGCGCACTAGCAGTCCCACATGCGGTCCTACATGAGAAGTTCGTTGGGCCGGCTGGCGATGGGATGCTGCATTTCCTGCAGATCGTTCTTCACCATGTTCAGCCCGTACACGCAGCCTTCAAAGTTCCGCGAGAGCTTGGCAAACAGCGGCGCCACCTTGGCGTATTCGAACTGCTCGAACTTCGAAACGATGTAGTAGCTTTCTTTGCCCGCCTTCACCCAGTCCACCAGATTCTCCAGGCGCTCGCGGCGCAGGCGGAAATGGTTGATGCTCTCAGGGAACATACCCGAGAAGAAAAGCGTGTAATCGCCGATATGTTTGCGCACTTGCCGTTCGCGATCGAACGAGGACGCGGGACCATACACCGGATCGGATTCGAGCAGCATTTCGCCGACATCGCTAAGCGGGCGATTGGCGGCGTTGTGAACCTTGAAAAGTTGGCCGGCATCGCAGAACTCGGTCAGCAGGTGGGCCACGTAAGCGACGACCTGCTCATCGCGGATACCAATCTGTTCGGCATAGTGCCGTCCCACCAACTCCAGGAACATCTGCTGCAGCGGGTGTGCGTCCTGCGTCATGGTTGTCCTCGTTGCCTCCCAACTCAGCGCCGGGCGCGGGATTTGGTTGCCTTACGTCACTGAATACCTCAGCTCTTCGTCAAAAGCAAGTGACTTTTGTGATCGCGTCACAAACTTTTGAGAGCAGTTCGATGACCATAGCAAAAGCAGGGGTTGCAAGGCGAAAACTGCTGGCAGTCGCGTGCCCTGGCTGCTAATAATCGCGATGAAATGAAAAGTTTTGCTAGGTCAGATTGGAAATGTCTCTGTGGCTGTGCACTGTCTTTCACTCGGCGCTTTGCAGCAAGCGGGCGCCGGCATGAAAGATGTGGTGCGCACGCGAATGTATGTGACCAACATTGCGGAATGGGAAAAGATCGGCCAGGCGCACGGAGAATTCTTCCGCGACATTCTTCCCGCAACCTCGATGGTGCAAGTGAGTGCGCTGATCTCGCCGGAGATATTGGTTGAGATCGAAGCTGAGACTTATATTGCCGTGAAATAAATAGCGATCTCATCGGCTCTGCGCTGGTGCACGGCCCGGCCCGGCACTTCCAGGCATTCCACGTCCCGCCCGAGCACGTCTTGGCCGATCTATGTTTGGTTCGTTCGCAATTCGCTTGACAAGGCACTCGCCAGGCGCATAATTCGTCAATCGACTTTGTGGTTCTTAAGAAGTTCGGATCAGAGTTCA
>Ga0302325_10002214_pt1 | contig 47651 bp, 43 predicted proteins | sample Palsa_T0_2_FD_201948 | JGI IMG/M metagenome (GOLD analysis project Ga0302325, IMG submission 201948) | Peat permafrost microbial communities from Stordalen Mire near Abisko, Sweden - Palsa_T0_2 | ecosystem: Environmental > Terrestrial > Soil > Palsa > Peat permafrost | place: Sweden: Abisko...
CTTCCCAACGTTATGAAAAAGGCCGGCACCGACATCAAGCTGAGTGTGACGTTCCAAAACCAGGCATTCGATCTTGCGCCGCAAGTATCGCAGCTCGTCGCGGCGCCGACCGACCTCGTTGGGGTTGGTTCGGGCCCCGAAGCGGCGACCCGTCTTGTCCAGGAACTAAGGCGTCAGGGCCATAAGGGAACGCTTGTCGCGGGATCGACAATCGCCGATCCCGAACTGCCCAGGCTCATGGGCGCAGCCGGTGATGGGACGACGATTCCGACCACGTTCTATGGCGCGTTGGACGACCACACCAAGAAATTCGAGGCCGAGTTCATCCAGCGCGCAAAGGCGGCAGGCATCGAGCGTACCGCGGCAGCGCAATTCGATGCCGCGACTTACGACATCGTCTTGATCTACGCCCAGGCGATGAAGACCGCGCAGGTGACGGGCGATCCGGCGAAGCTCGCCGCTGAGCGCACCGCCATTCGCGACGAGCTGCGCAAGATGAAGGATTTTCCTGCGTTAGAGGGGCCGATATCGTTCGGTACGAACGGTGACGCGGTCAAACCCGCCTACGTCATCGAGATGAAAGACAGCAAGTGGAACCTGTTGGCCCACTATCCGGCCGGCGGTTGAGGTTCAGAGCGCCGTCGGGCCGGTTTGACCGGCCAGTTGCTTACGGCTCCATGGGAGGAAGCGCGTTGCATCGCCATGAAACGCTCGATGTCAGTCGCGTCCGAGAACTCGTCGTCGCGGGTTGGACCGGCCGCGATATTGCCGCGCTCGAAAAGCACATCCGCGAGCTCGAGGCTATCGGCGTGAAGCCACCGAAGACCACGCCGATTTTCTACCGGGTGGCGGCCTCGTTGCTCACGACCGAGGACACCATCGAGGTCCTGGGCGATCATTCGAGCGGCGAAGTCGAGTGCGTCGCCTATTCTTTCGACGAGGGCATCTTTGTCGGTCTCGGATCGGACCATACCGATCGCAAGGCGGAAACCGTCGGCGTCTCGCTTTCCAAACAGATGTGCGCCAAACCCGTAAGCCGCGAAATCTGGCGGCTGGAAGATGTCGCGCCGCATTGGGACAAGCTGCTGCTGCGATCCTACGTCGGGGTCGACGGCGAGCGGCGTCTTTATCAGGACGGCTCGGTCGCGGCGATGCGGCCGTTGGGCGAACTATTCCGACTCTATATCGGGCGGGAACGCCTGCCAGCCGGCACCGCCATGTTCTGCGGCACGCTGGCGGTTCGCGGCGGCATCCTCCCGGCTGAAGAATTCGAAATGGAACTGGAGGATCCGGTGCTGGGCAGAAAGATCAAGCACAGCTACCGCATCCGAACATTACCCGATCAAGGCTAGGAGGTAACGATGGATTTTTATGACAAGGGACACAAGGAATTCCACACCCTCGACATGAGCGAGGGCTGGCATACGCCGGCCGGCTATCCGTCTGGCATTCAACAAAAGATCATCGCCGGTGACCTCGACGAAAAGGCCCGGCACGGCAACCGCACCCGGTTTCTTCGCTTCGCACCCGGCACCTACACCGCCAAGCCGTTCGTGCACGAATATTGGGAAGAAGTTTTTCTGGTTTCAGGCGATCTGATCGTCGGCAATGACGAGCATGGCAAAGGTGGCGAGAAATTCCAAGGCTACACTTACGCGGTCCGGCCGCCCGGCGTCCATCACGGCCCATTCAAGTCGGAGACCGGTTGTCTTCTGTTGGAAACCCATTTTTATGGCGAAGGCTGAGCGTTCCATGCAGCAAAAGGCACAGCGCAGGCAAAACGTCGCCGATCAAGCTCTCTCGCTTCGCGACCGGGCCTATCTCGAGATCAAGCGCCGTATCAATCGGCTGGACTATCGCCCGGGCGCGTATATCAACGAGGCGCAGATCAGCCGTCAGTTAAAGATTGGGCGCACGCCGGTACATCAAGCGCTGGATCGTCTGATGCTGGAAGGGCTGGTGCAAGTGATCCCGCGCAAGGGCGTGGTGGTACAATCGATCTCGCTCGATCAAGTGCTGCATATACTCGAGGCCCGTCTCGTCAACGAACCACAATGCGCCGGGCTAGCAGTCGAGCGTGCGACAAGAGACGACATCGCCCGCATGCAGGCGCTTTTGGCTACGGCCGGCCCGTTGGTCCGTGCGCGCGACCGCGAAAAGCTGATGAACCTCGATCGCGCGTTTCATCGGCTGATTTCAAACGCCGCCCACAATTCGATCCTCGCCGACATTCTGACGATGTTGCACGAACGGTCGCTGCGATTCTGGTTCATCGCCTTTGGCGACGATCTGCAACTACGCCGTGTCGACGACGAGCACCGTGCCGTCCTCGCCGCGATCGAACAGGGTAACCGCGCCGAAGCCGAAGCGGCGATGCGAACCCATATCGAGTCTTCGCGCAATCACATCATGCGTGCAATCTGACAAGAGGAGGTCTCCGACATGCTGCGTACAGGTAAAGAGCACCTCGACTCGATCCGGGACGGACGTGTCGTCTTTGTCGGCTCTGAGCGGGTCGACGACGTGACGCAGCACCCGGCTTTCCGCAACGCCGCACAAACGGTGGCTGCGCTCTACGACATGAAAGCCGATCCCGCCTTGCGCGACGAGATGACATTCGAGGAAGACGGCGGCCGTCACGCGATCTATTTTCTACGGGCGCGCTCGCGCGAGGATTTGCAGCGGCGCATGTTCGGCCACCAGCGCATCGCCGATTTCACCTACGGCATGTTCGGCCGCTCGCCCGATCATGTGGCCTCATTCGTTACCGGGATGGCGATGAAGCCGGAAGAGCTGAAAGCGCCTTGCGGCCATCCCGAAAACCTGCTCGCCTACTATCGTCACATCCGCGACGACGATCTTTATACTGTTTACGCCGTCGTGCCGCCGCAGGCGGCCCGCAATCCGGAATTCTACCACCGCCAGAACATCCCGGTGCCGACGTTGCGCGTCGTGCGCGAAGATGATTCCGGTGTAGTGATTTCCGGCATGAAGATGCTCGCCACCGGCGCCGTGTTCGCTAACGAAATCTGGATCGGCAACGTGATTCCGCTTGCGCCCGACCAGAAAAAGGAAGCGATCACCTGCGCCATCCCGTGCAATGCGCCCGGCCTGCAATTGTGGTCGCGGCAACCGGTGGAGATGAATTGCACGTCGGAATTCGATTCGCCACTTGCCTATCGTTACGACGAATCCGACAGCATGCTGCTGTGCGATGAGGTCAAGGTGCCGTGGGAACGAGTATTCGTTCATGATGACGCGCTGCTTTCGCGCGATATCTACGTCAAGACGCCAAGTCATTGCTTCGGCAATCATCAATCGAACGTCCGCTATTGGTCGAAGATGCGGTTGCTGGTCGGGCTCTGCAGCAGGATCGCGAATGCGACCGGGGCGGACCAGGTTCCCGCCGTGAGAGAGACCCTCGGCCGCATCTCCGCTCAAGAGGCGATGATCGCCGGCATGGTCAACGGTCAGATCAACGCCTTCGAGAGCTGGCCGGGGGGAGGGGAAGGCTATGTCTGCTTCAACCGCCGGATGATGTACGGCGCGCTCGAGTGGTGCACGCAGAACTACAGCAAGTTCATCGACGAGCTGCGCGAACTCTGCGGCGGTGGTGTGTTTCAGATGCCGGCTAGCGTGTCGGTTATGGACGACCCCGATCTGGCGCGGCAATTTCAAACGTTTTGGCAGACGCCACAATGTGACGCGCTCACGCGGATGAAGCTGTTCAAGCTTGCCTGGGACCTGGTCGGGTCGGAATTTGCCGGCCGTCACCAGCAATACGAGAAATTCTACGCCGGCGCCTCGTTCATCATCCGCAACCATTCCTTCCGCGAGACGGATTGGACCGCTTTCAACAAGGTCGTCGAGGATTTGATGGCAGGCTACGGCCACGAAAGTATTCAGGGGAAGTCGACCATCGCTGTGGCCTAGAACGATACGTCAGGAAGACACACCATGACTGAACTCGTGCTTTATGATGCCCCCGGTACGCCGAGCCCGCGGCGTGTGAGGCTGTGCCTTTTGGAAAAAGGGCTGCCGTTCAAAATCAAATGGCTCAATCTCGCTTTGATGGACCAGAAAGAACCGTCCTATCTCAAGCTCAATCCCATGGGACTGGTGCCGACCCTCGTTCATGCCGGCAAGGCGATATTATATGAGTCAAATGTCATCAACGAATATATCGACGCGATGTTTCCGAGCCCACCGCTGGTCCCGAGGATGCCTTGGCTCAGGCACAAATGCGGATGTGGTTCGCGTTCGAGAACGATTTCGGCAGACCGTTCCGCGACGCGGTCTACGAAACTTTCGGCAAGGATCGGCTCAAGAGCACCGGCGTTACGCCCGACAAGTTGCGCCAGGAGATATCGAAGCGGACCAAGAACGAGGCCTATTTTCGCTTCGCAAGCAAGGTGCTGATTGCGCCCTCCGACGGCGAACTCGTCGCCGACCGCCAGGAAATCATGCTCGAGAAGATGTCGGAAATGAACGATCGGCTTGCCGATGGCCGTACCTGGCTGTGCGGCGATCAGTTCACCCTCGCCGATATCGCGTTGGCTCCGCGCGTCGACATGTTCCCCGTGGTTGGCTTGGCCGATCTCTATCAGCGATTTCGGCACATCGGTGCGTTCATGGAACGGATCAAGGCGCGGCCGAGCTGGGCCGCTTCGGGCATTCGCCCGGAGCCCGGCGAGACCGAGCGGTTTGTTGGGGCGAAAGTGGCGGCCTGATCGGACGGCTTGCCGATTGGTATTGCGGAGAGGGCGCCAATTGCGCTTCAATCGGGATGAACGCCCTGAGGCGTCAATCCGAGGGAGGGAACCATGACCTGTCTGCAACGCCGTGAAGTAATTTTTGGCCTTGCCAGCATAGCGCTGGCGCCTGTGATGCTCGGAAGGACCAGCATGGCGCTCGCAGCCGACAAGATCAAACCCGGCGCTTCAAGCGCGCTGATTGTGGTCGACGTGCAGAACTGTTTCCTGCCCGGCGGCAGCCTGGCGGTCAAAGACGGCGATCAGGTCATTCCGGTGATCAACCGCATCGCCAAGGACTTCGAGAACGTTGTGATGACCCAGGACTGGCATACGGCGCATCACGTCTCGTTTGCGTCGAGCCACGAAGGCAAGAAGCCGTTCGAGGTGATCAAGCTCGCCTATGGCAATCAGGTGTTGTGGCCGGACCATTGCGTGCAGGGCACCGAAGGCGCGTCAATTGCCAAGGACATCAATATTCCCCACGCCGAGTTGATTATTCGCAAAGGCTTCCACAACGACGTGGACAGCTACTCGGCCTTCCTCGAAGCCGACAAGGAGACCCGCACTGGCCTTGCCGGCTACCTGAAGGAACGCAAAATCGATACGGTGTTCGTCACCGGGCTCGCCACCGATTTCTGCGTCGCGTGGACGGCGATCGATGCTCGCAACACGGGCCTGAACGTTTATGTTGTGGACGATGCGTGCCGTGGGATCGATATCAACGGATCGGTCGCAAAGGCGTGGGCGGACATGACGGCGGCCGGGGTCAAGAAAATCCAGTCCAGCGATATCGCCTAGATTGTTTCCGACGGCCGCGCTGCCGTTGCCACAGTGTTCGATCCCGCGAAAGCGGGATCGAACGTCGAACCGGCTGGCGTCTAACGGTTCTTATCGCGGAAGCGGTCCATCAGCGGTTTGTCCTGGCCGCCGTCGATCTCGATCATGGTGCCATTGACCATCTGCATCAACGGCGAGGCTAGCATCACGACCAGGTTGGCGACCTCGTCGACTTCCGCAATACGACCGAGGGGGATGGAGGCGGGCGCGAGTGTGTCGGCCTCCTCGTATGAAATTTTCATGTCGCGCGACATGGCTTTGACCAAGCCCGCCCAGCGCTCGGTCCGTACCGGACCAGGATTCACGGCCACAAAGCTGATGCCGCTCTTGCCGTATTGGCCGGCGAGCGAAACCGTCAGGTTTTGCCCCGCCGCATTGGCCGCGCCCGGACATATTTCCCAGTAGGACGGCTTCACGCCGTCATTGCCGATCAGATTGACTACACGGCCGCCGCCCTGCTTGACCATGATCGGCAGCACATATCGCAGGCAGCGCACGTAGCCCATGAACTTCAGCTGAAGGCCCTTGTCCCAGTCTTCCTCGGTCAGATGTTCGATCACGCCGCCCGCCGCCGATCCGGCGTTGTTGACCATGATGTCGACCCGGCCCAGCGCTTTGTATCCCTGCTCGATAAAGGCCTTGGCGTCGGAGTCCTGGCGCAGGTCGGCGGTAACAGGAACGATCTTGCGGCCGGTCGCTTGCGCGATTTCCCTCGCGGCGGCTTCCAACGGTTCCTTACGGCGCGCGCAAATGACGACATCGACGCCTTCTTTCGCGAGCGCCAGCGCGATGCCCTTGCCGATTCCTTCGCTGCCGCCGGTCACCAGCGCCGTCTTGTCTTTAAGCTTGAGGTCCATTGTTCTACTCCCTCGACGATCAGGATATATTTGGTTGCTTGGAATTGCGCTGCTTGGCCGCTTGCCGCATTAGCCGCTTGACTCGCAGCGGCGTGACTGGAAGCTCGGTGACGGCGTTTGGTTCGCCGAGAGCATCGTCGATCGCTGCTGCAATCGCCGCCCCCACTGCGTTGGCGCCGCCTTCTCCCGCCCCCTTCAATCCCATCGGATTGAGCGGGCTGGGCGCATCTTCGGAAATGATGACTTCGACCGCCGGCATCTCGCGAACGGTCGGCATGAGATAATCGGCGAAAGTCACTGACAGAGGCTCGCCGCGGTCGTCGTATAAAAATTCCTCGAGCAGCGTTCCGCCGATTCCCTGCGCGCAGCCGCCGACGATCTGTCCCTCGATGAGCATCGGATTGACCGCCTTTCCGACATCGTAGGCCACGAGATAGCGCTCGATTTCGACGGCGCCAGTGTCCGGGTCCACGCGCGTCACTGCTATGTGTACGCCGTAAGGATAGTTCATATGATTGGAATGGAACCACCCTTCCGCCGAAAGCCCCGGCGCGCGGCCGTGACGCAACTTCGAGCCGGGTGTCAGCGCGCGGGCGATCGCGCCAAGGCCGACGGAGGGACCGGATGCTGTGTCGGTGCGCACAACTTCGCCGTCCACCACGTCGAGGAGGGCGGCCGAAGTCTGAAGCAGCTCGGCCGCCACTTCGATCGCCTTGGCTTTAACGGCGCTCGCGGCAATCCGGGTGGCTTCTCCGGTCATAACGGTCACGCGAGAGGCGAAGGCCCCCATCCCGAACTCGATAAGGTCTGTCTGCCCATGGGTAACCCTGATTTTCCGGTAGTCGACCCCCAGAGCGTCGGCACAAATCTGCGCGATGACGGTTTCCATACCCTGTCCAACCGATGCCGAGCCGGAGACGACTTCAACCATACCATCGGCGTTGACGCCAACCTTCACCAGATCAGAAGGTCCCAATCCGCTCTTTTCCACGAATAGTGCAACGCCCGCGCCGACAAGTTCTCCCGCAGCCCGGCGTGCCGCCAGCGTTTCTCGCAAGCGCGGCCATTCCACCGCTTCGAGTGCTCTGTCGAGCAACTTCGCGTAGTCGCCGGAGTCGAGGACGATGTCGGTTCCCAGGGTTTCGAGCCCACGCGCATACGGCATTTCGTGCTCAGCGATCAGATTTCTGCGGCGCACCTCCACACCATCTAAATCGAGTTTCGCAGCGATCGCATCCAGCAGCCGCTCGCGCACGAAAGTGCTCTCGAACCGGCCCGGCGCGCGATAGGTTCCGCACGGCGTTTTGTTCGTCAGCCGGATGTGCGCACTGGCGCGATAGGCCGGAATGCGGTAGGGGCCCGGCAACATTGCCGCGGCAAGATCGGGGACGGTTGCGGCATGGGTGCGCATATAGGCGCCTTGGTCATAAAATATCTGATCCTCGAGTGCGAGAATGCGTCCGTTGCGGTCAACTGCGGCGCGAACGCGATGCTGCTGCTGGCGCGAATGATTGGCGGCGATGAGGTGCTCACGGCGGTCTTCGATCCACTTGACCGGCCGCCGCATGCGAAGCGCGGCGGCGCATGTCAGCACGTCCTCCGGATAAATTTCGCCGCGAATGCCGAAACCACCACCGACGTGGCCCTCGTAAAGTTGAACGGAAGCGGAGGGCCGACCCAGCATGCGGGCAATCTGATCGCGATTCCAATGCGGTACCTTGGCGGCGCCGTGAAGCTCCAGCACGTCACGTGCCGCGTCGTATCGGGCGATGGCGCCGCGGGTTTCGAGCGGCACGCCGGAATGCCGGCCGATCGACAGTGTTGCCGCGACAATAGCGTGCGCAGTTCGGAAGGCCGCGTCGACGTCGCCGTAACCTTTGCGGACAATGGCCGGCTCGGTCGATCGCCCGGGTTCGAATTCACCGGGCGGTTCGTTGGCGCTCAGGACGGACGGCAATTCCTCGACGTCCAGTATCACGAGCTCGGCCGCATCCTCGGCAAGATACGGATCGTTCGCGAAGACGGCCGCGACCGGCTCGCCGACGTAGCGCACAAAGTGGGTCGCAAACAGCCTCTGGCGATAGGGCTCGAGCCCTTCGATCCGGCTGAGCCGAAAGTCGATCGGGGGAATGTCGGCAACGTCGGCGGCTGTCCAGACTGCATAAACGCCCGGTGTCGCGAGCGCCGCGCTGGCATCGACCGAGCGCAGCCGGCCGTGCGCGAAGTTCGATCGCACAATGCGCATGTGCAATTGCTGCGCAAACGAGATGTCGGCCGCGAACCGGCCGCGCCCCATGAGTAGCGGCCGATCTTCCAGGCGCGTCACCGACCGGCCGACGAATTTCGCCTTTGGCTTTGCAGTTGGAGAAGCCATCGATCAGCTATCCAATTGCGCTCATGCTGTTCGCCGCAGCCTGAGTTCGGCGGCGGCCGCCCGCACGGCCTTCACGATGTTCTGGTATCCGGTGCAGCGGCACAGGTTGGACGAAAGAATGTCGACGAGATCCTCGTCACCGATATCAGGCTCGCGCTCCAGCACGCCCGTGACCAGCATGAGAAAGCCGGGCGTGCAGAAGCCGCACTGCAGGCCGTGATGCTCCATGAAGGCGCGTTGCAGCGTATTGAGCTCGTCGCCGTTTGCCAAACTTTCGACGGTGCGGATTTCCTTGCCTTGCGCCTGGACCGCGAACATCAGACACGATCGCACCGGCGCGCCGTCGACCAGCACTGTGCACGCGCCGCAAACGCCGTGTTCGCAGCCGATATGGGTCCCGGTCTGCCCGCAATCCTCCCGAATGGCGTCAACCAGCGTGCGACGCGGCTCGACATGAACGGCGTACGTCCGGCCATTGACGGTCAGCTTGATTTCGCTCCGCTCGCTCATGCCGGCTTCTTTCTCGTCTCGCGCAACGCCGCGCGAATGCGCTGCGGCGTCGCGGGCATTTCATTGATCGTCGCCCCAAACGGCGCGAGTGCATCGTTGATCGCGTTGAGGATTGCCGCGGGCGCGCCGATCGCGCCGCCTTCTCCGAGACCTTTGGACTGAGTGATCGTCGTTCCGCCCAGCGTTTCCAGATGCAGAAGCTCGATCGATGGAATCTCACGGCTGGTTGGCGGTAGAAAGTCCGCGAGCGTCGCCGTCAGGATGTTGCCAGTGTCGTCGTACACGATCTCTTCCAGCAGGGCATTGCCGATGCCTTGAGCGACGCCACCGATGACCTGGCCGTCGACAATCATCGGATTGACCAAGCGGCCGGCATCCTCCGCCACGATAAATCTTTCGATCGTTACCATTCCGGTCTCTGTGTCCACCTCGACGATGGTGGCATGACAGGCATTCGAGAATGTGCCGGGCGGATCGTAGGTCGCCGTCTCGGAAATTGCCGGGTCGATTTCGCCTTTGAACAGATGGACCTGATGGTAGGCGGCGCGCGCTAATTCTTCGATCGGTATGGCGCGGTCGGTTCCGGCGACCCGCGCGACACCATCCTCCAGGACGATATCGTCCGCGGCCGCTTCAAGGAGGCGGCTCGCGATCTTCTTCAGTTTTGCACGCACCTTGCGCGCTGCTAAAACGCTTGCGCCGCCGGCGATGACCAGCGACCGGCTGGCGAATGTGCCCCAGCCATACGGCGTTCGGTCGGTATCGCCGTGCACGACCTTGATTCGATCGGGAGAGACGCCGAGCTCATCAGCTACGAGCTGGGCGAGCGTTGTACGTAGGCCTTGGCCGTGCGGACTGGCGCCGATGCGCAGCTCGACGTAGCCGGAAGGGTCCATTGCCAACTCGACAGTCTCCCAACCCGGCGTCACGCCCATGCCGCGTGCCGCGAAAGCCGGCGTGCCGTAGCCGGTCCGCTCGGAAAATGCCGCAAACCCGATGCCCAAATAACGCCCCTGCAATCTCGCCAGCTTTTGGCGTTGCCGAAACGCCGGCACGTCGAGTGCTTCGCTCGCCATATCGAGCGTTTGCCGATACGTCGCTTCGTCAAAAATCAGGCCCGTGACCGAGGTATGAGGAAATTTATCGATCAGGTTGCGCCGGCGGATTTCAACCGGCTCAAGGCCGAAGTGCGCGGCCGCAACGTCCATCAGCCGCTCCAGCGCCATAGTGATAACGGGCCGTGATACACCGCGATAGGGCGCCATCGGACAGGTATTGGTCAGTACGCCGCGCGCAACGCAGGCGTAGGCTCGGACGTCGTATGGACCGGGCAGTTCGGCCATCGCCATCAGTGGCTCGACGGCGCAGGTCGTCGGATAGCAGGAATAGGCGCCGACATTGGCGATGACTTCGCCCGAGAGGGCAACGAATTTGGCGGCGGCGTCGAACGCACCCTGGAGCCGGATGTACTGATCGCGGCTGTGGAAGGAAGCGATCAGATTCTCGCGGCGATCCTCGGTCCACGCGACCGAGCTCCGAAGTTTTCGGGCAAGCCAGACGAGCACGACGTATTCCGGGACCAGCGACATTTTCTGGCCAAAGCCGCCGCCGACATCCGGCGCGATAACCCGAAGCTCGCTCTCCGGCATTCCGATTAGGTCCGCAATCGCCGTTCGCATCAGGTGCGGCATCTGGGTGGCGCAAGTGAGCGTCACGCGCCCTGACACCGGATCGAATGCGGCGTGACCTGCTCGCGCCTCAATAGGCATCGCGTTCTGGCGCCGCGACCGTACCTCGACAGTGATCAACCGGTGCGCAGCGCTCTGAGCGGCCGCGAATCCTGGGGTCTCCATTTTTCCATCGACGACAATGTTCCCCGTAGCCTGCGCATGCACAAGCGGAGCGCCACTGGCGAGCGCTGAGCGCGCGTCAATGACGGGCGGCGTTTCCCCGATGTCGACCGACACGCCGTCGGCAATGTCCTCGGCTTCCGCTTCGCTCCAGGCAACTGCCGCCGCTATCGGTTGGCCGACAAATCGCACGACGTCCGACGCCAGAACCGGTTGTGCCACCGGAACGTAACCAAACTTATGCAGCGCCGGCGCGATCGGCTTCACCGTCGCAAGGTCGGCCGCCGTGAACAGGATCGCGTCGCCCGGCGCGGTGATCTTTTTGATTTCGCCGGCGGCAACCGAGCTACGCACGAAACGCACCCGATAGGCCGCCGGCAGATCGGCCGTGAAACGCCCGCGACCCATGAGCAGGGCCGGATCCTCGACGCGGCGGATCGAACGACCCACCCACGCGAAGCCCGAGCCTCTGGTCGGTGCGCTCATGCGAGCGTCCGCTCTAGCGCGCGCCGCGTGACGGCCCGCACCAGATCGAGCCGGAATTCGGCATCCGCGTGTACGTCTTCCAACGGATCGGTCGCATCGGCGGCGGCTTCCGCAGCCGCGCGGAAACTTTCCATGCCCGGCTTTTGGCCGACAAGGATGGCTTCGGCCTTGGAAATCCGGCGCGGTCGTCCTTCCGCTCCGCCGACGCCGACCCGCGGCTCGACGATGAGACCATCCCGCAACCGGTAGGTGACCAGCGCCATCGCGAGCGCGTAGTCACCGGCGCGGCGGCTGAATTCATAGAAGCCGAAGCGGGTGTCCGGCGCGAGCAGCGGCAGGCGCGCCTCGAGCAGCAACTCATCCTCTCCGAGCGCCGTCATCATCATGCCTTCGAAATAATAGTCGGCCGCGATGACGCGGCGGCCGTGCGAACTGGCCGCGACGATTTCCGCGCCGAGGGTCACCGCGGTCAGGCACCATTCGGAAGCCGGGTCGGCATGGGCGAGGCTGCCGCAAAACGTGCCGCGCAGCCGGATCGGGTAATGCGCGATATTCGAGACGACCGCGGAGAGCAGGGCGCCGGTAGGTCCCGATACGACCGGGTGGTGAAACGCCGCGTGGCGAACGCAAGCAGCAATCGAGAGCATGTCGCCATCGACAGTAAGCCTATCGAGACCGGCCACTGCGTTGATATCAACAAGGTGCGATGGCCGCGCCATGCGGAACGCCATCATCGGTACGAGGCTTTGTCCGCCGGCAAGAACGCGCCCATCGAGCGGGCCCAATTCGGCGAGCTTCGCCAATACGTCATCGACGGTCGTCGGGGCGTGATAAACAAACGGCGCGGGTTTCACCGGATCAGAGCCCCCTTCGCTTGTTCGGGCGATGTAGGCTTCTTGGAGGACATCGTTGCATCACCGGTCATCGTCGGAGATCATAAGGAAATATCCAAGCCCGCCACAAGGAAGGTCAGGACTGCGATTTCAACATTGTAACTTTCCATTGCCACTGGCGCTGCGGGCAAATCGCCGTTGCTCCACCGTTACGAGGTACGCAGATTGATCCAGATCGCGCGCGCCGTCTTCTTGCCGCGGTTTACGATGCGATGAGGCTTCGAAGACCAATACGAGATGAGGTCCCCGGAGCAGAGAAGGTGGGCTTCTCCATCAACCGTAACTTCAAGCTCACCATCGAGAACCAATCCGTACTCGAAGCCGGCATGCGTAATCGGTTCCGCGCTGTTTGCGCTTCCACGCGAGTATTGGTTTAGGGTCATCTGCAGACCGCGCGCTTGGTCGTCCGCAATCACCCGGTGGGTAACGCCCCGAAGTGGCTTGAGGATGGCCTGCTTGGCAACCCGGGTAACGACGTCATGACCGCCGGCCGTATTGCCAAGCAATTCGGGAATATGAAGATTGAGCAGAGAATTAATTGCGACGAGCGTCCCGACGGATGGCGACGTTTTGCCGCGTTCAACGAGGCTCAACATCCCTGCGCTGACGCCTGTCCGCTCCGACACGGCCTGTAGCGTGAAGCCGCGCTCTACGCGCCGCAGCCGGAGTTTTCTACCGACGGCACGCAGCAATTCCGTGGTGCCATTCCGCACGCCGTTTTTTGCGTTTAGCCGAGCCATCTGGTTTTTGGCCCCTTCGTCATATGCCAGGCTAGGTATGCAAAATGTCCTGCTATAAGATAGACCAACGCGGCTTCGCCGCACCTCCGCATAGCCCTTTTGCTGAAATTAATCCATTAAAAATATTTGAATTTCCTCAAAACACGGACTAGCATCCCCCAACTCAAGGGCCGTGTTTTAGGTTGCCGCGCCGATGCTCCAAAGGTGCCCCCGAAAGAGCCAATCGGTTCTCCGGAGCAATCAACGGAGTTCAATCGCATGACGAGGTATGGCGGCGCACGTTGCGAGCCTGCTCCTCTCCGGCGGCTGGAGCGACGTGGCTGGATCTGCTCTCGGTCGCCCTTGGCTCTTCGACTTGCTCTTGTGCGCGAGAACGCAGAATGAAGATCGTCGACCTCAGTCATCTGATGAATGTGCATACGCCGGGTTGGGTCGGTTATGCCGGCAACCAGATGTATTATGCGCAGAATCTGCAAACCAAGATGATCGTTACGCAGCGTATCGATTCATCCCTGCATGTCGGCACACACATCGATGGCGCCATGCACGGAACGGATGGCATGGGCGACATGGCGTCCTATGCGCTGGACTTCCTGGTGGGTCCTGGCGCCGTGGTCGACGTCTCACAGCATATGGACGACTGGGCCGTCATCACCCCCGAAATGATCGAAGCGGCGCCCGTCGAGGTGAAGGAAGGCGACATCCTGATCATTCACACCGGCTGGCAGCGGTACTGGGAGGGCAAGCCGCAACAAGATCTGGTGCGTTATTTCTGCATGCATCCCGGTGGCAAGATCGAACTACTCGAATGGATGCTCAGGAAGAAGATCAAATGGTTTGGTATCGATTGTGGCTCCGGCGACCACGCGATGAACACGTCGATCCGCCTGATGCGGCCCGACCTCGCCCGGCGCTTCGAGCAAAGGGTCGGTAAGACCTGCGAAGAATTCTTCGGCGATTTCAGCTACGTCCACAAGAAGTCGGGCCGCCACGTCACGGAAAACATGTTTCTCTTCCATAGCTACGCCTTCTCGGAAGGGCTGATCCATGCTGAGAACATCGGCGGAGACATCGAGAAAGTATTGAACCAGCGCTTCCTGATCGGCGCCTTCCCGTGGCGCTATGAAGGACTGGAAGCGTGTCCGTGCCGCATCGTCTGCTTTTCGAATTGCGGCGACCACGTCGAGGCGATTGGCGACGTCGCCAAGGCAATTTTTTCTCGTCGTTCATGAGCAAATCTGACGAAAAGAAAAGGAGAGAAAAGGGCACAGAGGACTTCATGGTGGGCGCACTCGGTCTGCCCAAAAATATCTCTTGGAATGACTAAACAATGGGCGCGCCAATTGCGCTATGCTTTGCGACTATGCGCCCAGTCGGCGAATTTTGCCAAATCACCGTGCAGCCGAGAGGCGGTACGAGGCACCTGGAGAAGGAACCTGATCATGCGCTGGAAACTCGTTGCGTCTTTTGCCGCTGCCGCAGTACTGGGCAGTGGCGTTGCCTATGCCGCTGGATTTACGCTTTCGGCCCCGCCCAAAATCGCCTTCCTTTACTTTGCGGATAAGACGGACGGCGGCTGGACGCAGGCATTCGACGAGGCTCGCCCAAAAATGGAGGCGGCGCTCGGCCAGAAGATTCCGTTCGTGGAGAACGTCCCGGAAGTGGCCGGCAAGATCAGGCCAGCCGCTGACACCTTCATCGGCCGTGGATCGAACATCGTCATCGGCACGGCGTTCGGCTATTCCGACACTTTCAAGGAGTTGTCCGAGAAATATCCGCAAGTGGCGTTCCTGAACGCGTCGGGCACCACCAACGGCCCCAATCTCGAATCCTTCTACGGGCGCACGTATGAGAGCCAATATCTCTGCGGCATGATAGCGGGTGCAATGTCCAAGAGCGGCAAGCTCGGCTTTGTCGCCGCCCATCCGATCGGTCCGGTCAATTGGACCATCAACGCCTATGAGCTCGGCGCCCAGAAAATGAATCCAAACGCGACGACAACCGTTATCTTCACCGGCGCATGGAACGATCCCGTCAAGGAACGTGCCGCCGCGTCCGCTTTGGCCGACCAGGGCATCGACGTCATCGGGCAACATGTCGATACGCCGACCCCCCAAGTAGTTGCACAGGAGCGCGGTATTTACGGCACCGGACACCATCGCGACCTGCGTGAATTTGCCCCCAAGGCGACGCTCTGCTCTTCGGCTTGGACCTGGGAGAAGTTTCTGATTCCCGAGCTGAAGAAGATCGAGGCCGGCAATTGGCAGCCCAGCCCGTACGGTGCTTTCCCGGGCATCAAAGAGGGTGGCACCGATATCGCGTGCTGTGGTCCGGCAGTGCCCAAGGACGTCGTCGCCAAAGTCATGGCGGAGCGCCAGGCCATTATCGACGGTAAACATGTCTTTGCCGGCCCACTGAAAGATACCTCCGGCAAAGAGGTGGTTGCCGCCGGGAAAACACTCGATGACGGGGGACTCTGGAAAATGGATTGGTTTGTCCCCGGCGTCATCGCGCAAAAATAGCAATCGCTACTTCCGTTTATGACGACAAGCCTCGCTCTCAAGGGAATTCGAAAATCCTTTGACGGCGTCGTTGTTCTCGATGATGCAGAATTCAGCGGGAATGCCGGGGAGGTGCACGCTCTCCTCGGCGAAAACGGAGCGGGCAAATCTTCGCTCATGAATGTTGCGGCCGGCCTCTATGCACCGGAGGCCGGCCAAATTGTCATTGACGGCGAGCCCATAGCGCTTAGCGGCCCGTCCGAGGCCCGCGCACGAGGCATCGGCATGGTGCACCAGCATTTCAAGCTGGTGATGCCGTTCACCGTTGCCGAAAATATCTTGCTCGCCAACGGCTCTTCGGCCTATCGGTCTGGCATCAAGGAAATTCGCGCCGCGATAAAAAAGCAGTCGGCCGAGCTCGGCTTTGCCATCGATCCCGATCGACGCGTGAACACCCTGACGGTCGCCCAGCAACAGCAAGTCGAGATCGTGAAGGTTCTGGTCGGCGGCGCAAAAATTCTCATTCTCGACGAGCCCACCGCCGTCCTGACGGATGCCGAGGCCGAACAATTGCTGGAAACGGTCGGTCGGCTGGCGCGAGCCGGCACGGCCGTGGTCTTGATCACGCACAAGCTCAATGAGGTGAAACGTTACGCGGATTCCGTGACCATCATGCGTCGCGGCAAGACGGTGGCGACGTTGGACCCGTCCACGACGACGGCTGCAGAACTCACCCAGCTCACTGTCGGCGAGACCCAGACCCTGCCGGCGCGCGCGCAAAATGCCAATACCGGAACGCGGCTCAATGTCGGCGCACTAAGCTGCGCCCGCGCCGATGGCAGCATGGCGCTTCAGGAGGCCACGTTTTTCGTGCGGGCGGGGGAAATTTATGGGATCGCGGGCGTCAGCGGAAACGGCCAAGCGGAACTTGCCGAGGCACTGATGGGCGCGCGGGAGCCGGCTACCGGTGAGATTTGGGTCGAGAATTTAGGCGATATCACCCACGCTCCGGTATCGAATGCCCGAATTGCCTCGATCGCAGCGATACCGGCGGACCGCTATTCCTTTGCACTCGCGGGCGGTCTTTCCCTCTCCGACAATTTCGCCGTCACCGAGATCGGCTCCGGCCGATACGGGTCGCTGGCCCACTTGGATCGGGGAACCATGCAGCGTGATACCGCCAGCGCCATCGTGGAGTACGATGTGCAGGGCACCCGCAGCGTGAAGCAGAAGGCCGCCTTGCTGTCCGGCGGCAACGCGCAAAAGCTTGTCATCGCCCGGGAATTCAGCCGCAATCCGTCCGTTGTCGTCGCGCACAGTCCGAGCCGCGGGTTGGATGCGCGCGCCTGCAATGCCGTGCACCAGCGCCTGTTGGCGGCCCGCGACCGCGGCATCGCGGTCGTCCTGATCAGTGAAGACCTGGACGAGGTCCTGAGCCTTTCGGACCGGATCGGCGTCATGACCCGCGGCCGCATCGTTGCCGAATTCGAACGGCCGGCGGATCGGCAGGCCATTGGCCGCGCTATGGTGGATCATGCATGATGTTTCCGCCTTGAGCCCGGAAAGCCGGACGAATGTGAAACCAAATCCCACCCACTTCAGGCTCGTCCTCGATGTGCGGCAAAGCTTGCCGGCCTGGAAACAAGCGCTGTTTCTGGCAGGTTCTCTTGCGGTCGGACTCGCAATCTCGGTAGCGATCCTGGCCGTCGCCGGGATTTCCCCAATACAGCTCGGAAGCGAACTCATTGGCGTTTTCAACGCCGACAGCCTGCGCGCCGTGCTGGTCCAGGCCGCACCGCTCATGCTGGTGGGCCTCGGAGCGAGCATTGCTTTCCGCATTGGATTTTGGAATCTCGGTCTTGAAGGCCAGATGCTTTTTGGCGGCATTTTCGCGGCGGCGGTTTCGATCTATCAAATCGGCCCGCCGGAGACGCGGCTTTTGCTCATGGGAGTGGCGTCGGCGATCGGTGGGGCGCTGTGGTGCCTGCTCGCCGGCTTCCTGAAGATCAATTTCAGGGTCAACGAAATCATCGCAACGTTGTTGCTCAATTACGTCGCCGTCTATTTCCTTTTCCATCTTCTCTATGGCGCCTGGCAGGACGCAAGATCGGCGTTTCCGCAGTCCACGCCGTTCAAGCCGTTCGAGCGCCTGTCGGACCTGGGGTTCGGCATCAATAGCGGGCTTTTGGTATCCGTTGCCGCGATCACCGCGGCCGCGTGGCTCGTCCATTTCAGCCGCGTCGGATTCTACATGCGGGTTATCAGCGCCAACCGGAGCATGGCGAAGGTTGTCGGTGTTCCGATCCAGACCGTCACGTTGTGGATCGTCGCGATATCGGGTGCCTGCGCAGGTATAGCCGGCTTCGTGAACGTCGCCAGCCAGGAGGGTCGGCTGACGCAATCATTTGCCAACGGCTATGTATTTTCGGGCGTGCTGATTGCGTTCCTGTCGCGTAACGATCCGATCGCGGTTGCCGTCGTTGGCTTCCTTATTGCCGTGCTCTTCATCACCGGCCAGACACTGCAGGTGTTCTACCAAATACCCTTCACCATGGTTCAATTGATCGAAGCCATCATCGTCATGTCGGTCGCGTCGTCCGAGTTTTTCGTCCGCCATCGCGTCCGATGGATACGATAGGAAGCCTCCGTGACCGCTTTCCTGATCAATTGGCTGGCGAGCGCACCGACGAATGCAGTCCCCTATGCACTGGCGGCGCTGGGGCTGATCATCTCCGAGCGTGCCGGGGTTCTCAACCTGACGGCCGAGGGATTGATGCTTGTCGGTGCACTGGCGGGCATCGGCACCTGCCTGACGCTGGGTGGCTACCCCGCGGTAGCGCTGGTCGTCGCTATGGTAGCGGCGAGTGTGGTCTCGCTTCTGTTCGCAGGTCTTGTCGTGGTCCTGCGCGTCAACCAGGTGATCGCCGGGCTTTCCATAGTCTTCTTCTGTCAGGGCCTGACGGGCCTCATCGGTACGATTGCCAATTGGCAAAACAAGCAAGTCGCGGGATTAGGTCACCTCGCAATCTGGCCGCTTTCGGAGATTCCGGTGATCGGCCGGATTTTCTTCATGCAGGATGCCGTTGCGTATCTGACTATCCTGATTTTCTTTGCGGTCAACTGGTGGCTGTCGTCGACGCTGACCGGATTGCGGACGCGATCGGTCGGCGAAAATCCCGCCGCGGCCGACGCTGCCGGAATCAGTGTGTCCTGGTATCGAGTCTTGGCGATCGTTCTGGGCTCTTCACTGATCGGGCTGGCGGGCGGCTATATCTCCGTCGTCAATGTCAAACTCTGGGTAACGGACATGACCGGCGGACGCGGCTGGATCGCCGTGGCGCTCGTTGTCTTTGCTCGATGGGCGCCTTGGCCCGCGCTCGCCGGAGCCCTTCTGTTCGGGTGCATCGAGGCGATCATCCCGCATATTGCCGCCGCCGGCATTCGGGTGCCTCAGTACTTGATGATGATGACGCCATATTTGGCCACGATAGCCGTTATGATGTGGGTCGGCGCTACGCAGCGCACCGGCACCAGCGAGCCCGGAGCGCTCGGGCAACCCCACGTACGCGAAGAGCGTCGGTAAACGCGGTTGGGAGGGGCAGATGCGAACCTACGTCTACGGCAAGCCGCAGGACACGCGGGATCTCTTCGAGGACTACCTCGATCCCGGCAAGACCGCGATCGTGTCGATCGACATGCATCGCGGCCACCTCGATCCGTCGCCGCAATGTCCCTGTCCTGCGCCGCGGGCCCGTGAAATCGTTGCCCCGATCGACGCCTTTCACGACAACGCCCGCGCGCTGGGAATCCCGATTATCCACGTGCGATCGGTTCTGCGGCGCGGCGGCGAAGACGACATCGGCGGCATCAGTTCGGCGTGGCGTCGGACGTTCCCGCTTCACGTCGGCGACATTCCTAACAGCGACGCTCACGCGATCGAAGGCTCGCCGTGGACGGAATTCGTGACGCGGGTCGCTGCCGACGACCTGATCGTCGAGACGAAGAAACGCCTCTCGGCATTCTATCCAACCGATCTGGATTTTTTGTTGCGCAACATGAGAATCGAATCGCTGGTGCTCAACGGCGGCTTCACCGATTGTTGTATCCTCAATACCGCTTTCGACGCCAGCAACCACAATTATCGCGTCATCGTGGCGCGCGATCTGGTGCGCGGCACCGACGATCATCTTGAAAACGCCGCGCTGGCGATAGTGTCGCTCCATCTCGGGCTGGTAGCCGACGCCGCCGACATTCTCGCGGAATGGAGAGGGCGCAGGGCAGGGCGGAACGCCGCCTGATCCGTTAACGCGGCTTCAGTGCCCGATCTTTTCGAGCGCCTCGTTGATCATGCGCGGTGTCAGCGGAATGTGGCGAATCTTGACAGCCCCGAGCGACCGCAGCGCGTCTTCTACGCCCGACGCCACCACGGCGCCGACTGCAATGCAGCCGGCCTCGCCGACGCCCTTGACGCCGAGCGGATTGAGCGGCGAGGGCGTTTCAAGATGTAATATCGTCACGGGCGGAATTTCCGTGGCGTAGGGAACCAAAAAGTCCATCAGGCTGGCATTGGCCAGATTGCCGTCGGGCTCGTATTCCAGCTTCTCGTAAAGAGCGCCACCGATGCCTTGCGCGATGCCTCCGCAGACTTGCCCTTCCACGATCATTGGATTGATCATGTTGCCGCAATCGTGAATGCAAACGTATTTGTGAATCTTCACAGTACAGAGCTGCGGATCGACTTCGATGATCGCGGCATGAACGCCGTAGGCCCAGGTCGATGCCGGCGGACTGTAATATTCGGTCGCTTCGATGCCAGGCGATTGTCCTTCACCCAGCGGGGGTCCGTCGTGCTTGCTGGCAGGCGCGAACTGCGTCGCCGCCTGCGCCGCTTCATTGAAGGCGTAGCGCAGCGGATTGCTGGCCGTTGCGATGGCGGCGAGAGGCACGAAACGATTTGAACCCCTTATCCATGCGGCTGAGTCGTGGAGGTCGATATTGTCGATATCGACTTCCAGCATGTTGGCAGCGGCCTCCAGCACCTTTTGCCGGACCGTAATGGCCGCCTTGTGAATGGCGTTGCCGCTCACCACTGCCGCCCGGCTCGCGAAAGTCGCGACGCCCCAATCGAAGGCCTTGGTGTCGCCTTCGACCAAGATGACGTCCTCGGGCGCGACGCCGACCTGGTCGGAGACGATCTGCGCAAACACCGTATCGTGCCCCTGGCCCTGTGAGGAGAGGCCGGTATTCACGTAGACTTTGCCGGTGATTGGATGAATGCGGATATGGCCGCCCTCGTAGGGACCGAGCCCAGTCCCTTCGACGTAGCAGGCGAGACCCAGGCCCAAATATCTGCCTTCGGCGCGGGCCTTCTCCTGTTCGGCGCGGAATTTCGGTCCGCCGAGCGCCTCGACGGCCATCTCCAACGCCTTACCGTATTGGCCGCTGTCCAGCGTCACCTTCAGGCCATCGGCAAACAACAGTCCCTCGCGCGGATAAGGAAACTCCTTTTCCCCAATGAGATTGCGGTGGCGGATTTCCGCCCGGTCGATGTTCAGCTCTTCCGCCAGTTGATCCATCGCGCGTTCGATGGCGAAGCAGGCCTGCGGCCGTCCGCAACCGCGATACGGCGTGACCTGCACGGTCGGCGTATAGACGGCCTTAAACTCGACCCAGATATTGGGGATGCGATACGGCCCCGCGATCGAAGTGGAGGCCACCTGCGCCACCGCGATTCCGTAAGGAATAAACGCGCCGGTATCGTGCAGGAAGCTGTCGCGAAGCCCGATGACCTCGCCGGTCTTCAGGGCCGCGAGTTCGATGGCGTGGATTTGCGTCCTTTCCTGCGAGGAGCCGATGAAGTTCTCACGGCGGTCCTCGATGTACTTGACCGGCCGACCGAGTTCCATTGCGGCCATTGGGACGAGCAGTTCATCTGGATAGAACAAAAGCACCTTTTGACCGAAACCGCCGCCGACATCGGGGGCGATCACGCGGACCTTGTCCTCGTCCAGCTGAAAGATCGACGCCAGGCCACCGCGCACGGAGATCGGTGCTTGCGTGCCATCCCAAACCGTCAATTCGCCCGACACCGCGTCCCAGCGTGCTGCGACGGCGCGGCATTCCATCGGCGCGGCGGTCGAGCGATCGACTTGAACCTCGATACGGGTGATGTGTTCGGCCCGGGCAAACGCCGCGTCGGGATCACCCGAAATCTGAATGAAATGCGCCGCAAGGTTGTTCGGCACGTCCGCGTGAACAAGGGGCGCGCCGTCCTTTAAGGCGTCTTTTAAGTCCATCTCCACCGGGAGCCGGTCGAAGTCTAGTTCGATCAAGGCAGCGGCATCTTCCGCCGTATAGCGGTCGACCGCGACCACCATGGCAATAGTCTGCCCGACGTAGTGCACCTCGCCTCGCGCCAGCGGCCGCTGCGTCTTGGGATTTTTCATGGACGGATGCGGGATAAGAAGCGGCATCGTCATGTCGAGCGGGCCGATGTCGTCGCAGGTATAGACCGCGGCAACACCGGGATATTTTTTTGCGGCGGTCGCGTCGAGTTTTTTGATACGGGCTCGCGCCACGGGGCTTCGCAGGAAGGCCACGTGCAACGTATTGGTCAGAGGGATGTCATCGACGAAAGCGCCCTCGCCGCGCAGCAGCTTCGGATCGATGTTGCGTTCAACGCGAGCGCCAAATGTGCGGGTCGACATACGGGCCTTTCGTCAGTCGCGGCCGAGCAACTCGGCCGCGCGCCGAACCGCCGCGATGATGTTGATATAGCCGGTGCAACGACAAAGGTTGCCTGACAGTATGTCGCGGATGCCGTTCTCGGAAAGATCGAGCGGTTCGCGCTCTTCGAAGCGGCTCAGAATGTTCATCACCATGCCCGGCGTGCAAAAGCCGCATTGCAAGGCGTGACACTCCTTGAAAGCCCGCTGGATTGGGTGCAGTGCGCCATCCTCAGCGGCAACATCCTCGATCGTGCGGATGTGGCAGCCGTTGGCCTGCACCGCGAGCGTGAGGCAAGAACGGCCAGCCTTTCCGTCGATGTGGACCGTGCAGCAGCCGCAAACGCCGTGCTCACAGCCGACATGCGTGCCGGTCAGCCCGAGCTCATGCCGCAAGAAGTCGCTGAGCAGCATGCGGACGCTCACGGTTCGCCGCACGTCCTGGCCATTGACGGTGAGGGCGACCTCGACCGGTGGATCATTCGAATGTTCCGGAATCGAAGGTTTGATCGGCGCGCGTCTCATTGCCGGCTCCGGGCTTTTGCGCGTAGCGATGCAGTTTGAACGAGCCGCCGGATCAGTGTGCCCAGAAGGCGGCGTCGATAGGAGATTGACGTGTTCATGTCGTCCGATTGCGTGACCGCGTCTAATGAGGCGCGCGCGGCCACGTCAAGATCATCGGCGGCAAGGGATGTGCCGTTCAGCGCCGCTTCGGCGGCGTTGAGGCGCACCGGACGATCGGAAATTCCACAGGCGGCCAGTCGCACGCCGTGCGCGCTGCCGCTGCCATCGAGTTGGACAACGCATCCGACACCGACGAGCGCGTAATCGCCGTGACGGCGCGTTACCTCGTCGAATGCCCAACCTGCCCCCGTCGGCAAAACGGGCAACCGTACCTCGACCACAATCTCATCCTGCTTGCGCGTCGTGGTGAGAAAAGACTCGAAGAACTTGGCCGCCTGGATATGCCGCGTGCCATTGGGACCTTGTGCAACCAACGTTCCGTCCAGCAGCACGAACAGCAGCGGCATCTCCGCCGAGGGATCGGCGTGACACAGGCTACCAACGACGGTGCCGCGGTTGCGGATCGGCACATGCGCGACGTGCTGCATGATCTCCGCGATCAGCGGATTGGCACTGCGCACCTCAGAGTCAAGCTCAAGTTCGCGGTGGCGCGTCATCGCCTTGATGACGATAGTGCCATTTTCGACGACGATCCCTTTGAGCCCCTCGACGTGCTGGATATCGACCAGGATGGAGGGGTTGGCAACTCGGAAATTCATCGCCGGCACCAGGCTTTGGCCGCCCGCCAGAACCATTGCGTCGGCGTCGCTGGCAAGGAACCTGATTGCCTCGTCGACGGTCTTTGGCGCGTGGTAGGCAAAGAGCGGCGGCTTCATCAATCCTCTACATTTCGCCGGTTGGGGCGCCCGTTGTCCGACCATAGGGAGCGTCGACAAGTCGTGTCAATCGACCGGGAATGAGTTGAGCGATCGTCCATTCGGTCATGCCGCTCTGGCGTTTCGCGCAGCAGCTTTCAAAAGCAGTTCGGTGAGCGCATCCGGATGCGATAGTTGCGGAGCGTGATCGCTTTCGAGCGCGTAGGTGGCGAGGCAGGGCGTCAGTTCCTGCATCTTCCGCTGCAACGGAAGATGGACGCTGCGGTCCTCCAGCGCCTCGATATAGACCCGCGGCACGCTGCCGAAGCGCAGCGGAGAAAGGTGCAGATGCGACCGACGCGCGCCTTCCGGCTGCGGCGTTAGGCGTTGGGCCGCGGCTTCCGCCAGCGATCGATCTGTCTGGTGATAAAAGACCTCGACCGCGGATGCCGGATCGATCGACGACGTCAGGCCGTGCGGGTCATAGGTAACCCGCGCGTGAGCGCCGCGCATTTCCGGCTGAAGGTACCTGGCGTAGAATTCGATCACGGACATGCCGTCGGGGAGCAAAAAAGCGCACAAATAGATCGCGAGTGCGACCCTCTGCGGACGCAATTCGCACGTCTGCTCCACGACGGTGCCGCCCATGCTGTGGCCGACCAAAACTACGGGCCCCTTCACCGCATCGACAAGCCGGGAGACATGCGCCGCGTACAGGTCGAGCGTGACTTCCTGCGGCGGCGTTGAATCGAAGCCGTCGCCCGGCAAGTCGGCTGCAATTGCGTCGTGTCCTGCAGCTTTCAGCCGCGGCACGATCGTGTCCCACGCCCACGATCCCTGCCAGGCGCCGTGAACGAGGACAAAGGTGTAACGGGTTGCGGTTTGCGTCACAGCGCGGGCGCGGACGGCATTAAAAGTGACGACTTAATCGGCACATCAGCCCTTGTAGGTTCGCTGATACATCGCCCGCATATGGTCCTCGACCGTGATTGGGGGATATTTCGCCGCTTCCCCCGGCCCGAGGCAGGTCGGGATGCACTCGACCTTGTGCGCGTAGTTGCCGGTATAGAAGAACGGCACGGAGTATCGCTCGCGCCCCGATGCGTTGACCACACGATGCACGGTCGATCGATAGCGGTCGTTGGTCCAGCGCGCGATCATGTCGCCAAGATTGACGACATAGGTGCCCGGCAGCGGATCGGCGTGTATCCATGCGTCCGCCGTTTGATCCCATACCTGCAAGCCGCCGACGCTGTCTTGCCGCAACAGCGTCAGGCCGCCAAAGTCGGTGTGCGCGCCGGCGCCTTTCTGTCCTGGCCGAGCTTGCGGAGGTTGCGGGGGGTAATGCAGCAGCCGGACGGTCGCCATCACGTCGCTGCAGTATTGGGCAAAATAGTTCTCAGGCAGATCGAGAGAAAGCGCGATGCCACTCATCATCCGCGCGGACAATTCGAGCATCACATCCAGATACGACATCATCACCGGACGAAAATTCGGACGTTGCGCCGGCCATTGATTGGCGCCGTGATTGAACATGCCGGCGACAACGCGCGGGTGTTCCGGTCCGTGTTCCGGGCCGATGTAATAGCCTTCCTTGAGGTCCGGCGGAGCTCCGGGCTCGAGCGTCTGCCCTTGTAGCGGTTCGTACCCGCGATTGGCCTTTGATTTGGCCTTATCGACCTCTGCTTTCCGCGCGGCGGGCAGCGAAAAGAAGGCCGCTGCTTCCTTGAACACATCGTCGACCAGCGTCTCGGAGACTCCGTCGTTTTTGATGTAGAAGAATCCCTTATCGAGGCAGGCGGAGCGCAATTGTACCCCAACTGCGTGCCGGTCGGCCGCGTTCTTGCTTGACAGGCCGGAAATGTCGATGACCGGAAGCGACGCGGCGGAAACTCTTGCAGCTTCAAGCGCGCTGGGCATTTGCGCTCCTTATTTGGGTACATCGGCCGATAGGGCTCGGCAGACTGATCCTAAATCGAATACCGCGAAAGCCGGTTTTGTGTCCAGCCCGGTCAATTCCGCGCAGATAGTCGAAAACTTCAAGCGGTGCCGCAATTTGCAGCACATGTCGCTCGCCACTATCCTCGCGCAAATGTACGCCGTTCGCACGCATCAGTGACTTCTTCACCCCCGACAGGGCCCATGACTCAAGCGTTCGACATCGCGATCCGCCACGCCCGGCTTCGAGGTCCAGGCGATGGGCTGAGCCAGATCGGCATCAGGGACGGCCGCATCGTAACGGTCGCCGAACGCCTCGATGGGAGGGGGGCGACGGAAATCGATGCCCGCGGCAATCTGGTGACGGAATCCTATGTCAATCCGCACCTGCACCTGTGCAAGGTTTGGACGTTGCCGATGATGGAGGAGGAGGCGCTCAAGGCCTATCAAGGTGAGGCGATGGGCAAAGCGCTGGCCGGAATCGAGCTGGCCAGCAAGATCAAGGAAAAATACGCCGAGTCCTGGATCGTCGAAAACGCCCGCCGGGCCGTCGCACTGGCGGCGCTGCATGGCAACCTGCACATTCGCGCCTTCGCCGACGTGGACAGCAAAGCGCGTCTTGAAGGCGTCAAGGCGCTCATTCGCATCCGCGACGAGTTCCGGGGCATCGTCGACATTCAGGTCGTTGCTTTCGCCCAGGACGGCATCGTGCGCGAACCGGGCGCGGCAGAATTGATGCACGAGGCCATGGCGCTCGGCGCCGACGTCGTCGGCGGGATCCCCTGGATCGAGTTCACCAATGCCGACGCGGTCGCGCACGTTCAGGTCTGTTTCGACCTCGCGCAGAATTTCGGCAAGGACGTCTCGATGCTGCTCGATGACGCGGGCGACCCGGACCTTCGCACGCTCGAGATCATGGCGGTCGAGGCCATCAAGCGAGGCTGGCAAGGCCGCGCGCTCGCGCATCACTGCCGGGCCATGAGCCTTTATCCGATGCCCTACGTGCAGCGCCTTGCCCGCATCCTGCGAACCGCCCGGGTGGCGGTTGTTGCCGATCCGCATACCGGTCCGCTGCACGTGCGGGTGCGCGAAATGCTCGCGGAGGGGGTTCGCGTCTGCCTCGGCCAGGACGATATTTCCGACGCCTATTATCCCTACGGCCGCAACAACATGCTCGAAGTGGCGTTTCTCGCTTCGCACTTGTTGTGGATGATGACGCGACAGGAGGTCGCGAAGCTCTACGACATGATCACGGTGGACGCAGCCGTGGCGATCAATCTTGACGGTTTTGGACTGTCCAAGGGTGCGCCGGCGCACCTCGTGGTCCTGGACCAGCCGGATGTGGTGGAGGCGCTGCGCTTTCATGCGCCGCCGGCCCATGTGATCAGCAACGGACGATTGGTTGATGCGGCCAGGATGCGCATGATCGCTGCTGCGCCCGCGCGGCCGGCGTGATATGGACGAGGACGAGAAAGCTGCTGAAATCCGCGGGATAGGAGAGAAATTTATGCGCGCTCACGCCATCGCCGTTCTTGCCGGTACGCTTTCGGTGTCGGCGGCTATGCCGGCATCGGCGCAGCAGACGATCAAGATCGGCGAACTCAACAGCTACAAGAGCCAGCCGGCTTTCCTCGAGCCCTACAAGAAGGGCTGGGAAATGGCGCTCGAAGAGATCAACGCGGCCGGCGGAGTTTTGGGAAAGAAGCTTGAAATCGTATCCCGCGACGACGGCGCTAATCCGGGCGATGCGGTGCGAGTCGCCGACGAACTGGCCACCGGCGACGGCTTGAACATTCTCTGCGGTACATTCCTCTCCAATGTCGGCCTCGCCGTCACCGAATTCGCCGGCAAGAAGAAAGTGTTCTTCCTCGCCGCCGAGCCGCTGACCGACAAGATCACCTGGGCGAACGGCAACCGTTATACGTTCCGTCTGCGGCCCTCGACTTACATGCAGGTCGCGATGCTGTTGCCCGACGCGCTGACGGCCAAGAAAAAGCGCTGGGCGCTGGTCTACCCGAACTTCGAATACGGGCAGTCCGCCGCAGCTGCCTTCAAGGACATGATGAAGGCCCGGCAACCCGACGTGGAATTTGTCACCGAGCAGGCGTCGCCGCTCGGTAAGATCGACGCCGGGGCCGTGGCGCAGGCGATCGACGACGCCAAGCCCGACGCCATCTTCAGTGCCTTGTTCGGCGGCGATCTGACCAAATTCGTACGCGAGGGGGGTACGCGCGGCACCTTCAAGGATCGCGTCGTGGTCGACCTGCTCGGCGGCGAGCCGGAATACCTCGATCCGCTCAAGGACGAAGCGCCGGCCGGCTGGATCGTCACCGGCTATCCCTGGAACGAGGTGAACACGCCGGAGAACAAGGCTTTCGTCGCGGCATATCAGAAGCGTTATAACGACTATCCACGGGTCGGTTCCATTGTCGGCTATCTGACCATCAAATCGCTTGCCGCAGGCATCGCCAAGGCCGGTTCGACCGACACCGACAAGCTCGTCGACGCCTTTGGCGGTTTGAAAGTCGACGGTCCCTTCGGGCCGTTCATCTACCGGGCCAGTGATCATCAGGCCACTATCGGAGCTTTTGTCGGCAAGTTGGCGCTCAAGGATGGCCACGGCACGATGGTCGATTTTAAATACGTCGACGGTGCGAGCGTGCTGCCATCGGACGCCGAAGTGAAGAAATTGCGGCCCGCCGCGGCGGACTAAACGCCGCTGGAGGTGCAATGAACTGGGAAGGCCTTGCGTTTCAGGCGCTCGACGGCTTGGCCTCGGCGTCCGGCTTGTTCTTCGTTGCCGCCGGACTTTCCCTCATCTTCGGCGTCACGCGGATCATCAATATCGCGCATGGCTCGCTTTACATGCTGGGCACCTACATCGCCGTCACCCTGGTGGCGACGATCGGCGGCCCGATCGGCTTTTGGGGCGGCATTGTCGCGAGCGCGATCATCGTCGGCGCCATCGGCGCTATCATCGAGGTCCTGTTACTGCGCCGCATCTACTCCGCACCGGAACTGTTCCAGCTTCTCGCCACCTTCGCGCTGCTCCTCGTCATCAATGATGCCACGCTGTGGCTGTGGGGACCGGAGGATCTGCTTGGACCGCGCGCTCCGGGCTGGCGTGGCGCCATTGAAGTCCTCGGCCGCCAATTGCCGAGCTACGACGCTTTCTTGATGGCCGTTGCGCCGATTGTGCTCGGCGTATTGTACCTGGTTTTCGCGCGCACGCGTTTCGGCCGCCTGGTGCGCGCAGCGACCGAGGATCGAGAGATGCTCGGCGCGCTTGGCGTCAATCAATCGGTGCTGTTCACCGCCGTCTTCGCTTTGGGCGCGTTGCTCGCCGGCCTCGGCGGCGCTCTGCAGATCGCACGTGAGCCGGCAAATCTTGGCATGGACCTGACGGTCATAACCGACGCCTTCGTCGTAGTTGTCATCGGCGGCATGGGCTCCATCGTCGGGTCGTATGTAGCCGCCGTGCTGATCGCCGAGGTCAAGGCATTGTGCATCGGCCTTGGGCTCGTCACGCTCGGCGGCTTTTCCATGAATTTTTCAAAGCTCACCCTGGTGGCCGAGTTCTTGGTCATGGCTGTTGTACTGATCGCCCGGCCACAGGGTCTCTTTGGACGTGCGCAGGCTGCCGTACGCGGCACGGGTGAGCCTGACGCGCCGATCCGGCCCGCTTCCTGGCCGCTCGTCATTTTCGGCGGTGCCGTTCTTGTCGTTCTGATCTTCCTGCCCTTCCTCGCGCGCTCATCGCCCTACACACTTGTACTTGGCATCGATGTTCTGATCGCGGTGTTGTTCGCGACCAGCCTGCATTTCATCATGGGACCGGGCGGGATGCATTCGTTTGGCCATGCCGCCTATTTCGGCCTCGGCGCCTACGGTACGGCGCTGGCCGTAAAGTGGCTGGCCGCGCCTATGGGCATCGCCCTTGCGGCCGCGCCGGTCGTTGCAGCGCTTGGCGCCTTGTTGTTCGGCTGGTTCGCGGTACGGCTCTCCGGCGTTTATCTCGCCATGCTGACGCTGGCCTTCGCCCAGATCGTTTGGTCGGTCGTTTTCCAATGGCAGGATTTTACCGGCGGCTCGAACGGCGTGCTCGGTATCTGGCCCAGCGCGCCGTTCGACCGGCTCTCCGCATTCTATCTTCTCACGCTCGTGCCAGTAGTCGCGGGGATTTTGTTGCTACGGCGCGTTTTGTTCGCACCGCTCGGATATGCCATGCGCGCCGGCCGCGACTCACCGCTGCGCGCTGAGGCGATCGGAATCCACGTCAAACGGGTGCACTGGATCGCGTTCGCCATTGCGGGCACTGTGTGCGGTGTAGCTGGCGGAATATTCGCCTTCGCCAAGGGCTCCATTTCGCCCGAAACTATCAGCATCGGCCGTTCAATCGACGGCCTTGTCATGGTGCTTCTCGGTGGTATCCAGACGCTCACGGGTCCGATCGTGGGCGCCTCGGTGTTCGCCGTCTTGCAAGACTTTGTCATGCAGCAGACCGAATACTGGCACGCGCTTCTGGGCGGCATCATTCTCGTTCTGGTGCTTGCCTTCCCGTCCGGGCTCACTGGCGGCCTTGTGCGGCTGGCCGCGCGCTGGCGTTCCTCATGACCGAGCTGGCGGTTGCCTCGCTACGCAAAAGCTTCCACGCCGTGCGCGCGGTCGACGATGTCAGCTTTTCCGTGCGGAGCGGCGAGTTCCTGGCGTTGATCGGCCCGAACGGTGCGGGAAAATCAACCTGCTTCAACACCATCGACGGCCAATTGGCACCCGATGCGGGAACAATCCGCTTCGATGGTCGTGACATCGCCGGACTGCCGTCGCGCGAAATTTGCCGCCGCGGCATCGCGCGCACGTTTCAGATCGCCGCCACCTTTGGCTCGATGACCGTCGTCGAGAACGTGCAGATGGCGCTTATTGCGCATGCGCGCGAGACATATCGATTATGGCGCCAGGCGAGATCGTATCATCAGGCGCGGGCGCTCGAATTGCTCGGACAAGTCGGCATGCGGGACGCAGCGGACCGGCCTTGCAGCGAGCTCGCCTACGGCGACGTGAAGCGCGTGGAGCTCGCGATCGCACTGGCTGGCGATCCGCGCCTTCTGCTGATGGACGAGCCGACCGCCGGCATGGCGCCGCGCGAGCGCAACGAACTCATCGCGTTGGTCAAGGCGCTCGTGGTCGAGCGTGGCGTGTCGGTCCTCTTCACTGAGCATTCCATGGATGTGGTGTTCGCGTTTGCCGATCGCATCGTCGTCATGGCGCGCGGCCGGCTGATCGCCGACGGCGACGCCAAGACGATCCGCGACCATCCGCTGGTGCGGCAGGTCTATTTCGGCAGTGGGCGAACGTTCGAGCGCGCCGGGGCCGGTTCATGAGTTTACCGCTCGCGCTCGAGGTTAAAAGCCTCAACGCCTGGTACGGCGCCGCGCAGGTTCTTTACGACGTCACGTTTACTGTTGGGCGAGGCGAGGTTGTCGCGCTGATGGGAAGGAACGGCGCGGGAAAATCGACGATCATGAAGGCCGTCATGGGACTGTTGCCGCGGCGAGATGGCAGCGTGCAGGTGAACGGCGGGGAGATTTCATCGCTCAGGCCGTTTGAGATCGCCCGGTTGGGGGTTGGGTTCACGCCGGAGGACCGCCGGATATTTTCCGATCTCACGGTTCTGGAAAATCTCGACGCCGGGCGCCAGCCGCCTCGCCTCTTCGCCGATGGCACGCCGGCGCCATCGTGGACGCCGGAGATTCTGTTCAGCCTGTTTCCCAATCTGGCCGAGCTTCGCCATCGTCCCGGCGGGCGCATGAGCGGCGGCGAGCAGCAGATGCTGACGATCGCGCGCACCCTCATGGGCAATCCGCTGATCGTGCTGCTCGACGAGCCATCCGAAGGCATCGCGCCGCTGATCGTCGAGGAGATCGCCGACACCATTGTCGAGCTGAAGAAGCGCGGCCTGTCGATCCTGCTCTCCGAGCAGAATGTGGGCTTTGCCGAGATCGTTTCTGACCGCGCCTATCTGCTGGAAAAGGGGCAGATACGCTGGTCGGGAACCATGGCCGAGCTGGCGGAAAATACCGAAATACAGCGGAACTATTTGACGCTTTGACGCCCCGGCGCGGCGAGTTCGGCGCGCCGCGTCGTTGTCGCTGTGTCATCCACTGCGAGGCTGTCGTCATCGATGCTGCCGGTGAATACGACTCCATAGATATCGTGCGCCTTGCCGATGGACTCGTAGCCTTCGAGAACATCGGTCAACACCCGCGCCGGGTCGCGCGTGCGCGGATCGCCGTATCCGCCGCCGCTGCTGTCGCGCCCGCGAAGATGTTGATCTTTGCGGATATGCATGTTGATGAGATTTGGCAGTTTCGTGGCGCCGCCGTTATGGTCGATGAGATGGGTCGAGCCGGGCGTGCCGTTGTGGCCGCCGTTGACGCCGCGCGGCGGCGCGAATTGCCCGTCACATGGGATAACGACCTGGACCGGATTCTCGAGCGCGGTGTAAGTCACCTCCTGCGCCGGGGCGCCGCGATGCCGACCGGCGCCCGCCGAATCGGCAACCAGGCCCAGCGACTCCACCCGGAACGGGTGCTTGAGTTCGTCGATCTCCACGCTGTCGCGATACATCAGGCCGGCAATGACCGGAATCGCGTAGTTGACCCAACCGTCCGCGGTCGGGCTTGCCGGCCCGCCGTTGGTGGAAAGCATCATGCGGTTGACGTAACGCGCATCGTTGCGGCGGTGGTCTTTGCCGGACAGTACTGCCATGCCGGCGCCGAGCCCGGTGCCGCCTTCGGCCAGACCGTGGCCCTCGCCAAGCCGGGCGAACGCCGACTGGGTGATGTTCACCAGACGCTCCGAGACGTTTGTGGTCGCGGTGGAGCAACTATGCGGGAATACCGGCGAAGCCACGACGCTGTTCTCGGCATATTGGAACGAGAACCGGCGGAACGATCCAGCGTTGCGCGGAATGTCCTTGTCGAGGGTGTTGAAGATCGCACCGACCACTGAACTTGTCGCTGCGGCGCGTGATGTGTTGAGCCCGCAATCGACGCTCGGTGGATTGTCGCGAAGATCAACATCGATCATTGCCTTCTTTGGATCGATGTCGACGATCACCTTGAGCGTTAGTCCTTGCGGCAGAATGCCCTCCAGTGGATCGGACTGGCCGGTATTGACGATTCTCGCCTTCGGCAGCTTGCGGATCGAATCGACGGCGCGCCGCTCCGAATAGTCGAACCAGTCCTTAACGAAGGTCTTGATCGTTCTCAGTCCGTATTTCCGGCACAGCTCTTTGAGCCTGCGCTCGGCGATGCGCGCCGAGCCGAGCGCAGCCAGCGCGTCGCCGTACCATTGATCCGGCACGCGGATGCGCGCACGGCACATGCGGATGATATCCGGCTCGTTTTGGTAGCCGCGCTGGATACGCACACCCGGGAACACCAGCGCGCCTTCCTCGTAGACGTCGAGCGCCTTGGCGAAATAGCTGGATGGAATGCTGTTGCCGATATCCGCCATGTGACACTTGGCGACCGTCGTAAACAGATGCTCCCCGTCGATGAAAACCGGCACCAGGAACGTGTGATCGGCCGGATGGGTGTTGCCGCCGTAGGGATCATTGTCCAGATAGGCGTCGCCCTCGCGGATGTCTCCCTTGTGGTAGATCGACATATTCCCGCCCTGCAGGTGCGCGCCGAAAATGTGAACCGGCAGGCCTTCGGCGGACGCTAGGAGCTGATTGTCGCCGGTGAGGATACAGCAGGAGAAATCCCGCGCGCTGGAAATCACGGCAGAGCGGGCGGCGCGCAGCAGCGTGTTGGTCATTTCGCGCACGATGCCGTCGAGTCGGTTGGCGATCACGGTCATCACGACCGGATCGAGAACATCGGGTCGCGGTTTGCGTTTCGCGGACTGGCGCTTGGTCTTGGCCATGACTGCCCCCTAGGATTTCAGGATGTAGTGGCCGGATGGGCTGACCGTGGCGCTCATGTCCGGATAGACCACGATCGTCGTCGTCGGCTCTTCGATGATTGCCGGGCCGGCGATGAACGCGCCAGGCTCAAGCTCACTGCCGCGGAATACCGGCGTTTTGCGCAGATCGTCGGGCCCGAAATAGGCCACCCTCCGCGCCCAGGGTTTCGGCTTGCGGCGCGCAATCTTTTTGCGCACCGGTGACGCCGGCTTTGACAGTCGGATCGAGATGCGGCCACGCCAGTTGACGCACTCGACCTCGCTCTGTTCGTCGCGCACCGCATAAACCCGGTCGTGCACGGTGTGAAATGCCTCGACCAGCGCCGCCACGTCCTTGCCCGTACGGAAGCGCTGGACGGGAAGCGGCGTGTCGAGTTCCCACACCTGCGATTTGTAACGTGCTTCGACCAGATATTCCTTGCGGACCTTGGCCCCCTTGGCGCCGTGGAGGTTCTGCCGAAAGTCATCGAGCGCCGCGTCGATCTCCGACAGGGCGGCATTCACGCCGTCTGCATCGAAGCTTCCCGACATCGTCACCCGGCTTCGCGCCTGCTCAAACACGATATCCGAATACTGCATGCCGCATGCGGACATCGTGCTCGCGGTCTTCGGCAGGATCGTGGTCGAACAGCCGAGCTCGCGCGCGATCGGCAGAATGTTGAATCCGGCCGCGCCGCCGCCGGCCACTATGACGCTCTCGCGCGGATTGACGCCTTCGCTCACGGTGATCTCGTGGATCGCCTTGATCATCAGCTCATTAGCGATGGTGATGATCGCAAAAGCCGTGTCGGGCACGGGGCGACCGATCTCTTGGGCAAGTTTCTCCAACACGCGATGCGCGGCCGCAGCATCGAGTTTCATTCGTCCGCCGTTGAAATAGTCAGGGTCGAACCAGCCCAGCACCACACACGCGTCGGTCACTGTAGGCTGGTCGCCGCCGGCCCCGTAACACGCCGGCCCCGGAACCGCGCCGGCGCTCTGCGGGCCGACCCGCAGCAACCCGCCGGCGTCGATCCAGGCGATCGATCCACCGCCCGCGCCGATGCTGCGCACGTCGACCGTCGACATCGCCACCATATGACCAAGCCAGCGCCGGCCAAGCCAGCTGTCGCGGGTGTACACAAGCTCACCGTCGCGCACCAAGCCGACGTCGAAAGTTGTGCCGCCGGTGTCGCACACGATTGCATCGTGGCCCAGGTTCTCGATGGTGATATATGCTTTGCCGGCGACCGGCGCCATCGCCGGACCTGACTTCAACATCGTCACCGGACGTCCGACGACCTCGGCCACATGCTGGCAGCCGCCGCCAGAGGTCCCGATCAGAATCTCGCCGGAAAAGCCCGCCGCGCGCAGATCGCTTTCCATCTCCCGCAGATGGCGCTGCATCAGAGGCTTGAGCGACGCATCGATCGCCGTTGTCGAGGCGCGGCGATACTCGCGCACGATCGGAATAAGCTCGTGCGACAGCGTATAGGGAATGCCTGGCAGCTCCTGTTCGATCAGCCGCCCGATTTCTTTCTCATGGGCGCCATTGGCGATCGACCACAGCAGGCAAACAGCTACCGCTTCGAATTTGCGCTCGGCGAGAAGGCGCATCGCCTCGCGCGCCTGATTTTTATCGAGCGGGCGGACGACGCTGCCCTGGGCGTCGACGCGCTCGTCGATCTCGAAGGTGTATCGCCGCGGAACGTAAGGGGGAGGGTAATCGTAGCTATAGTCGTGCGGATCGTATTTGCCGCCTTCCTTGAGCACCAATGTGTCACGAAACCCGCGCGTCGTCAGAAACGCGGTTTTTGCCGTGGAGTTGGTGACGACCGCATTGGTGGCCCGCGTCGTGCCGTAGATGAGCATGTCAGTCTTGCCGAGCAACACCTGACGGGAAAGCCCGATCTCCTGGGCGGCCACTTCGATCGCCGCCCGCATGCCGTCGAAAATTCGACCGGGAGTAGTCAATGCCTTGCCGATCGCGCGTATGCCGCGTCCATCGGCGATGACCACATCAGTGAAGGTGCCGCCGGTATCGACCGAAATGCGAAACGCCATGTCAATCCGGTTTGTTTCTGTGCGACCAATCAACTACGCACATCGCGAAGCCGTCGCATGGCGCGTGGAGGAGTAGTGCGGATACTGTGCAACGCCACCGCGAGTGCATCAAGTCGAAACTTCTTGCATGGCCTACGGTCCAGCGTCGGGTGTCAGCGCGGCAGCTCGACGACTTCGGCGACCTGTTGTGCGATGCCGGCCATCGCCGCGTCGGCTCCCGGCGCGCCGATCAGCATCAGCCCCAAAGGCAATCCGCCCGCATCGAAAGCGACTGGAATTGAGACGATCGGACCTCCGAGCACTGTGAATGGAACGATAAAGCGCGGATCGCCGGTCTTCATGCCCTCCGGCGCAACGTCCGGAGCGGCGGGAAAGATCAGCGCATCGAATTTGACGGTTGCCCAGAAACGATCGCGGACCGCATCGAGAGCCGCACACACATCGCGGTAGGCGTGGCCGTCGATCAGTCGGCCACGCCCAATCGCGTCGCGTAGTCCGGCGCTCACTTCGGGATTATGTTCAAGGCCGGGATGCGCATGTGACACTTCGTACTCTATCGCCATCTTGTGCAAACCGATGATGTCGGCGAAAGGCACCGGCGATCTAGCTTGCTCGACACGAAATCCCGCACCGGCGAGAGCCTCCGAGGCTGAGCGTAACGTTTCCGTGACGGCGGCGCTGGCAACGTCGGTAATCGGATCGGTGACGAAGCCGATCGAAGGCGGGGAGGGCAGCGCCACGCTTCGGCGCAGATAGGGCGGCATCAGCACGCGCGCTGCCGCAAGCGCATCGCTTACCCGATGACCGAAAACGCCGACCGTATCGAAGCTCGGTGCGAACGGTACGACGCCGAAGCTCGACCACCCCCGGGTACTCGGCTTGAATGCAGCGATCCCACAATAGGCGGCCGGACGGCTCACCGATCCCGCCGTCTGGGTGCCGAGGCTCAGCGGAACCATGCCGGCGGCCACGACGGCGGCCGGGCCGCCGCTCGAGCCGCCGGGCGTATGGTCGAGGTTGTGTGGATTGCGGGTCGGCGGCGGGCCATCGAAATAAGCGAACTCCGTGGTGTGCGCCTTGCCCAAAACGATCACGCCCGCAGTCCGAAGTTGTGCGACGATCTGGGAGTCGATCGTGCTGCGCGCGATGTTCGCCCGCGTCGAACTGCCGGCACGGGTCGGAAGACCGGCCACGTCGAGCACGTCCTTAACCGCGATCGGGATGCCATGAAGTGGGCTGCGGATGCGGCCCGCGTCGGCTTCCTGCCGCAACACTTTGGCCTGCGCGAGTGCGCGATCACGATCGAGCAGTCGCCAGCCGTGCACCTGGTTCTCGACGGTGTCGATGCGGCGCAGACTGGCCTCAAGGAGCGCGACGGGATCGGTCTGGCGGCTCTCGACCGCACGCCCGATTTCCTCAACCGATCCAGGATCGGCGGCCAGACTTGGTGTTGTCACGGCCGCTCAGTCATTTCGCCGGTCTGTCGTCTCGATATAGGCAAGAACCTCTTCGAGCTCGACGACATCGGCGTAGCGGCGTCCAACATCGCGCAAATTATCCCGATGCGGACCTTCCTCGACATCGCCGCAACAGGGCTCCGGCACGATCACACGAAAGCCGTAAGAAAACGCATCATTGATGCTGGCGCGTACGCAGCCCGACGTATTGCATCCGGAGACGATCACGGTGTCGACGCCGTCCTTAATGAAATAGGAAGCGACGGCGGTGTTGAAAAAAATCGACGGCGCGGTCTTGCAGACCACCATGTCGTAGGTGCGGTCGTAAATACGTTCGTCAAGCTCGGTGGAGGGATGGCCGTGATGGAAATCGTTCACCACCGCGGGGATTTTCCACAACGGCGCGTCGCGCGCGCTCGAATAGGCGGTGTAGCAGCAAGCCACCGGCAAGCCGGCCTTGCGCGCCGCCGCGACGAGTTTCGCGGTATTGTTGACCGCGCGTTCCACCATCGGGCGGCCGCCCAGCGGAAAGCGGCTTTCGGTGAAACCTTTTTGGAAGTCGACCACGACAATGCCGGCGCGCCGGCCGTAACCGATCCGGTTGCTGTCGAAGCCGATATCCTTGTAAGTATCGCTCATTCCTTTCTCCAGAAATCAGATTGTCAACGTGACGCCGCAGCGCGTCGCGAACGCGCGTTCGAGGCGCTCGAAGCAATGGCCGACACGCACCACGGAGAAGTCGCCGAAATCGATGATGGTACTGGATAGCCCATCTTTGTGCGCGTATTTCGACTCGCCGTAGTCGAAATGGATGGCGGCGGCATCACATATCGGCGCGTCGATGTTTTCATAGCGGTACTTGCTACCCGTCAACGAAAGGTTGGCGGACGAACCGAATACAGCCGTGCCGCGCGCGACCGAGCCCTCGGCGATGGCGTCGTGAAACTGACCAGCGTTGAGTAGCATATCCAGCGTGCCGCCCTTCGAGGAATTTTTCATCACGAAAGGATCGACCGCGGCGAACAATGGATGGTCGGGGCGAAACGGCGCCACCACCGAAAACGGGATTTTCTCCTGCTCGACGATCTCCCGAACCATGGCGTGCCGCCGTTCATCCATGAGATGGATTTCGCGGCTCAAGCGCCAATTGCCGAACATGCCGGAGGGTTTGTCGTAGGATCGCCGCTTGGCTTCGAAGATGCGCCGGATTCCGCTCGGCATAGTCGCAACGACGGCATACGCAACGTCAAGCGGCACGATGCCGATGCCGCCGGCGGCGAGCGCATCGAACAACCGCGCGACATCGGCGCGCAATTGTTCCGGCGCGACTGGGTCCGACGTCAGCCTCTTCGCCCCGAGCGTTGCCACGGTCATGAAGGCACCCCGTTCGCGCTTCTGCCACGCGTGTGACCATAGCGCCCACGGGAAAAATAGTGAATGCTCTTGGGAAACCGGCTACAATCACAGCCGAGCCATGATTATTCAAACAGCCCCGGCCGGTGCGCCCCGATTGGCGATCATGATGTACGAGCATACGGCCTTATGTGGACAGTTCGCGCGCGTATTTGGCAATGACGATTTCGAGCCATTGGCGCCGCTGGATCTGATGGTCTATGTCGTCGCGCATCATGACGCCGGCTGGACAGAGTTCGACCGCGATCCCGTCACCGACGAGAAAACCGGTCTGCCGTACAACCTTATCGAAACGCCGGCACAGTACATCACCGTCACCAGCCGATTGTCGCCCGACTTCAACCAGCGGCAGCACCCATATTGTGGCCTGATGTCGAGCATGCATAGCTGGGGCCTCTACAACGGCCGATACGGTCTTTCGGATCATGTGTTGATCGAGAAATTTCCGGAACAGGAATTACCGCTGGCCGAGCGCATGCTCAATGGCGAGCTCGACCGGCAAAAAAAGCTGAAGGAGGAGATCGCAGGCGATTTCCGGCAGTCCGGCTGGCTGGACGAGAAGAAATTGTTCCAGAACTATAAACAGCTGCAGTTTCTCGATACTCTCGCGCTCTATTTCAATCGCGTGCATCCCGAAGCGCGCGGCTCGCAAACGTTCGAGCACGTGCCGCTAGGCACGGAAAAGGACACGACGGTGACGATCAGGCCGCAGGAACCGGGCGTTTACGCGTTATCGCCATTTCCATTCGCAGCCAGCGGCGCGGAATTCGCTTTCGGCGGGCGTTACATTACTCCGCAGGAGCGTAACGCGAACCGCGGCTGGCCCGAAGTGCTCGCCAAAGCTCCGACCGAATGGGAGCGATTCAGGCTGGTGCGAGCGTAGAGACACCAGCCACGCTGACCCCTATCGGCGATAGATATCGTCGAATTTAGCCACCGCACCGAAGCCCATGAGTTCGCTGAACTCACTGAACTTATAGAGCGGAGCATTGGCGCCAATGCTGGAACCGTTGTCTTTCAGGTAGCGATATACGTTTCGCAAGGCGTCGCCCGCGGCAAGAAAACCGAGTGCAGGGAAGATGGCGATTGAATAGCCAAGCTCCTCAAGTGTCTTGCGGTCCGCAATCGGCGTACGCCCGCCTTCGACCATGTTTGCCATCAGCGGCCGATCGAAGCTTCGCCCGATCGTACGCATCTCCTCGATGCTTTCGGGGCTTTCGACGAACAGAATATCGGCGCCCGCCTTCGCGTATGCTTCCGCACGGCGCAAGGCTTCATCCAGTCCAAGCGTGGTCCGCGAGTCGGTGCGCGCGATGATCAGGAAGTCACTGCTGTCGCGGCTCGTCACGGCAACCTTGATCTTGTCGACCATGTCTTCAGTGGCGACGACCCGGCGACCCAGCATGTGGCCGCACTTCTTTGGAAACTCCTGGTCCTCGAGTTGAATGGCGACCGCGCCCGCCGCCTCGTAACCGCGAACCGAATATTGGACGTTGAGCAGCCCGCCGTAGCCAGTGTCGCCGTCGGCGATCAACGGCGTCCCGGTTCCATTGGCGATGACCGCGACGCGGCCGACCATATCCGTGAACGTCGCAATACCGGCGTCGGGCAACGCGAGATGTGATGCAACGGTGCCGTAGCCCGTCATGTAGAGGGCTTCGAATCCCATCTGATCCGCGATCCGCGCGGAAATTCCGTCGAACACACCCGGAGCGACAAGGAGCTCCTTCTTTGCAAGCCTTGGTCGAAGACTAGCTCGCTTCCGTTCGGTCATGCGCGACGCTCCTGTTTGTCCGGCGTGCAGAGCCGGCGAAAATCCAGCCGAGTGTGCTACGCATTGAAAAATGTGTACAGTTTTTGACGGCGGAGGTCATCAGTATGAGTGTCGGCGAAGGCGACGGACTTGCGGGTAAGACTGTCGAAGAGGTGATATCCGACAGCGGCGTGAAAGTTACGCCGCAGGAAGCCGAAGCGGTGGCGCGGGCGCTCGGGCGTATCAAGGCCGCTGCGAAAATTCTTCAGCGTTCACGGTCCTTCGACGATACCGCCGAGCAATACTATCGGACACTCGACCGTAACGGCGCCGGGGAAGCCGGCAAGTGAACGATCCCACCACCCTCACGATGCGCGAAGCCGCCGCCGCCATTGCGCAAGGCCGGTTGCGCGCCGAGACGCTGGTCGATGCGTGCCTTGATCGCATTCAACGAATACAACCGGCACTGAACTGTTTTATTCGGGTAAAGGCTGACGCGGCGCGTGCGCAAGCCCGCGCAGCGGATGCGGCCGTTAAGGCGGGAAGGGCGCTCGGCCCGCTCCATGGCGTGCCGCTCGCCCATAAAGACATGTTCTACCGCGCGGGCGAGGTGTGTACTTGCGGCTCCAAGATTCGCGCCGATTTCGTCCCTGACCATACCGCGTCGGCCCTCACGCGGCTCGATGCGGCAGGGGCGATCGAACTCGGTAGTCTCAACATGGCGGAATTCGCAATGGGGCCAACTGGGCACAACGATCATTTCGGACGGTGCCGTAACCCGTGGAATCCCGAACACATCACCGGCGGCTCGTCCTCCGGCTCCGGGGTCGCAATAGCCGCCGGGCTTGCGTTCGGCGCCCTTGGCTCGGACACCGGCGGATCGGTCAGGCTGCCCGCCGCTGCTTGCGGCGTCGTCGGAATAAAGCCGACCCTGGGCCGCATCAGCAGATACGGCACCATGCCGCTGTCGCATTCGCTCGACTGTGTCGGCGTGCTGGCCCGGAGCGTCGGCGACTGCGCCCGCCTGTTATCGGTGATATCCGGCGCAGACGAGAACGACGGCATGTCCAGCCGGCGGCCCGTACCCGCCTATGAGCGAGGCCTTGATGACGCGGCCAGCCCAGGGTCGCTCGCAGGCGTGAGGGTCGGCCTGCCTGATCGATATTACTTTGACGGCATCGATCCGGAAGTGGCGGAGTTGCTGGCGGCAAGTCGCAACGTCCTCGAGCAACGAGGCGCGAGAATCGTGGACGTACCGGTCGGCGATCACGGCGCCATCAACGATCTGTCCAACGCGGTCCTCTGGCCGGAGGCTGCCGGTCTGCATCTGCCGTGGCTGCGCGATCGTCCGCAAGATTACGGGGCTCAGACCCGTGCACGCATGCTGGTCGGTCTGGGTGTACCGTCAACACTCTACGCGGAAGCGGTACGGGTGAGGGCGCGCCTGCTCGATGAACTTTTGCGCGACACATTTTCCAAATGCGACGTGCTTCACGTTCCGGTGCTCAGGCGTCCGGTGCCGACCGCCGCGGAAACGAACGTCGGCGGCGGCGCCGCCATGCAGGAGATGCTTGGCCAGATTGTCGCCAACACGCGGCCGTTCAACTATTTCGGTCTGCCAGGCCTGTCAGTTCCGATCGGCTTCACGCGCGGAGGATTGCCGCAGGCGATGCAGCTTGTAGGTCGCCCGTTCTGCGAGCATTTGTTGTTTAGAATCGGCGCCGCCTACGAAGCAGGATCGCGCAGAAGCACACCGCGGCTGCCGTTCGACGCTGCGTAACGCGAGCACAATGGCAAGAGTTTACACAATTCGGCAGCAGGAGTTCCAAAGTAACCGACAAAGAAGTGGCAGAGCCTCTGAAACCAAACGTCGCGTTGATGACACCGTTCTCTCAGGAGTGACGGCGGCCCGGCGAGCCGAGATTTGCTCTCGGGGCAAACACATCTCGCGCCATATTGGCGTGAGTGTTGGCGTAATGGCCGCCGTAGGCGTGCCGCTTGACGAACGCGCCATCGCCGGCACGGCCGACATAGCTGCCTTTTTCGATGACCACCTTGCCGCGTGACAGGACGGTTTCGGTAAAACCCTTCACTTTGAAACCTTCATAGGCACTGTAATCGACATTCATGTGGTGAGTATGGCCGTTGAAGGCGCTGATTGTTTCTTCACGGACGGGATCGAAGATCACGATGTCGCCGTCGCTGCCGACCGCGATCGTGCCTTTCTTGGGAAACAGACCAAAGATTTTTGCCGGTGCGGTCGAGGTCAGTTCGACGAAACGATTGAGGGAGATATGTCCCTGGCTGACCCCGTAATGATAGATCAAGCTCATTCGGCCCTCGATACCCGGACCGCCGTTTGGAATTTTGCTGAAATCGTTTCGCCCCAGCTCTTTCTGCTCCTTGAGGCAGAACGGACAATGGTCGGTTGAAATGACGTCGAGGGCGTGCGACCGCAACCCGCCCCATAGCTCGTCATGGTTCCACTTCTCGCGCAACGGCGGGGTCAAGACGTATTTGGCGCCGTCAAATCCGGGCTCGTCATAGCGTTCGACGTCGAGAAGCAGATATTGCGGACAGGTCTCGGCGTGGGCCATCACGCCGCGCGCCTGCGCCATGCGCAACTCGTGCAACGCATCGTAAGAGCTCAAATGAACGATATAGACCGGCGCGCGCGCGACTTCGGCGATGGCCAGAGCGCGATGCACGCCTTCCGCTTCCAATCGTGTCGGCCGCGTCAGCGCATGATATTTCGGTTCGATGTGGCGTTGCGACAGTGCGATCTTCACCAACTCGTCGATGACGATGCCGTTCTCGGCATGCATGCAGACCAGCGTACCGTCCTCGCCTGCCTTGCGCATGGCGCGAAAGATCGTGCCGTCGTCGGATAGCAGGGCGCCCGGATAGGCCATGAACAGCTTGTAACTGGTGATGCCGTTATCCGCGAGGCTGCGCATCTCGCCGATGCGTTCCTGCGGCATATCGGTGACGATCATGTGGAAGGCGTAGTCGATAGCGGTCTTGCTTTGGGCCTTGCGATGCCAGTCGTCGAGCGCCTTCAGGGTCGACGTCCCGCGCGTCTGAACGGCAAAGTCGATGATGCAGGTGGTGCCGCCATGGGCTGCCGCGCGCGTGCCGGTTTCAAAGGTATCAGAAGTGGTTGTGCCGCCGAATGGCAATTCCAGATGCGTGTGCGGATCGACGCCGCCCGGTATCACGAGCTTACCGGCCGCATCGATCACCTTGCCCGCGTCGATCACCAGATCCTTGCCGATGAGGGCTATCGTGGAGCCGTTGATGAAGATGTCGGCATGGTAGTCGTCGACTGCGGTGACGATACGTCCGTTCTTGATCAAAACACTCAATTTGCGCTCCCAATGCGGTTTGACAGGCCCAGATTCTAATGTAATCATTCGCAAATTGAAGCGGCGCACAAGAGCTTTGACTGACCGCCGCACCGGGCTTCAATAACAAAGCGCTGATTTGGCTTCTTCAAACAGAGGAGACGGGCATGGCGTACGGCCCTGGACAGGTTTTGCAAGGCAAGTTCTCGCGTAGATCGTTCATAAAGACCACGGCTGCCGGTGTCGTTACGGGCGCCATGACGGGCGGAGCCTTCCTGCGACAAGCGGCGGCAGACGGAGGGTTGCGCAGCATCGGCCTTGGCGTCAGCGAGATCAACGAGATCCAGGGCCAGGCGACGAAGGACTTGGGTTTCCCGGTCGCCGGTCAGGCGCTCGGCTACGGTGAAATGTTCAGCAAGATGCTGAACCAGAATGACCAGTACGAGATCGCCGAGGGTTACTACAACGATATGCGCGTGATGGCGCCGGCGAAGGTATGGCAACCCATCGACACCAAGAAGCTTAAGGACTGGGACAAGGTCACCGATCTCACCAAGACCGGAAAGCTGACGCCGGAGTCGAGTGAAGGGCAAGGCGATGCCCCCTTCAGGTTGATGTGGTGTGACGAGAGCGGCACCATCGTGAAGGGGCCCTCACAATACATCATCATGGTGCCGGCATGGCACAACGCCGACTCCCTCGGCTACAATCCGAAGGCGACCGGCCGGCCCATCGAAAGCTGGGGCGAGCTGCTCAGCAAGGATTTCAAGGGCAAGGTGGCGTTGCTCAACGTGCCACAGATCGGCGTGATGGACGCGGCGTTGGCGATCGAGGCGCTAGGTCTCAAGAAATTCGGCGACAAAGGCAACATGACCAAAGCCGAGATCGACTTTCTCATCGACTACCTCATCCCGCTCAAGAAGGCCGGGCACTTCCGCGCCTTTTGGGAGAACTTCGGCCAATCGGTCAATCTGATGGTCAACGGCGAGGTGGCGCTGGAGAGTATGTGGTCGCCGGCCGTCGCCGCGATCCAGGCGGAAGGCGTGCCCTGCGTCTATGCCTTCCCGAAGGAAGGCATGCGCGGCTGGCACGGCGGTTTGGCCATCTCGGCCAAGGTCAAGGGCAAGCAACTCGACCAAGCCTATGAATACATCAATTGGTGGCTTGCCGGTTGGCCGGGCGCATTCGTGGCGCGTCAAGGCTATTATCACTCAATTCCGGATAATGCGAAGAAGTACCTTGCAGCCGAGGAATGGGACTATTGGTACATGGGCAAACCTGCGGCCAAAGACCTTTCCGATCCGTTCGGTACTGTCATCATCAAGAAGGGCGACGTTCGAACGGGCGGCTCGTATTGGAGCCGCTATTCGAAGATCAACGTCTGGAACTCGATCATGCAGGAGAACGACTACCTGGTTAAGCGGTGGACGGAGTTTCTTACTGCGTAAACAGCGAAGACGTTTGCAATGCTAGCGAAGCGATGCCGCCGGCCGCTAAGGCCGGCGGCATTTTTGCGTGCGGCTGACTCATGACGACCGTCGAGAGCTATGCGAAAATAACACACGGCGAGGTCGCACCACGCGGGCTGATCGGCGGTGCGCCGGCGGTGCTCGACGAGACCAAGCGCAAATTCCGCCGCGAGCCTGGCTTCCCGGTGCCCATACTCATCGCGCCGGCCACTTTGTGGCTTATTGTATTTCTCTTCCTGCCGCTTATCAGTATTTTCATCTTCAGTTTTTGGAAGACCACCGGCCACGGCATGACGCCGGCCTTCACGCTCGAGCATTACCGGGACTTTTTCATCACCGAGGGCTTTTTCGATCCCAAAAAGCCGGAGTTTTTGACCCCCTCCATCTTCCTGCGCACGTTGTGGACCACATTTCGCTTCACCATCACCGTAATGGCGATCTGCCTGATCCTCGCTTATCCGCTTGCCTATTTTCTCTCGATGCAAGTGGAAGATTTCAAATGGCAACTCACCCTGTTCCTGCTGGCCATGGTTCCGTTTTGGACCAGCTACCTCATTCGCGCCGTCGCCTGGCTGCCGATGTTGGGACGTCACGGGCTGATCAACGAGTTTCTGGTCGGGATCGGGGCCATCGACGAACCCGTCAGCTTCTTTCTCTATTCCGAGTTCAGCTACACCATGGCGCTGGTTCAGCTCTATGTCGTGCTGGCGGTCGGACCGATCTTCTTCTCGCTGGCCAAGATCGATCGCACGCTGCTTGAAGCGGCGCGCGACATGGGCGCCACGCCGTTCCAGATCTTCCGCGAGATCATCGCCCCGTTGTCGCTGCCGGGTGTCGCCATCGGCATGATCTTTGTGTTCGTCATGATTATGGGCGAATTCGCCACGGCTGTGGTCGTTTACGGCGGCAAGACATCGACCACGGGCACTGTCATCCTGAATTATTACGCGATCGCCAACTATCCCTTCGCCGCGGTCAACGCCTTCATGCTGATGCTGGCGATGATGATTGGCGTCGTCGTCATCCTGCGGCTGGTCGATATTCGCAAGGAGCTTTAGGAATGGCGCGCTCGACGCCGGAGCATCGCCGCAAGGCCCGCGTCAAGGCAGGCTTTAGTGTCTACTACGCGATCTTCCTGATATTCGTCTATGGACCGATGTTTGCCATGTTCACGCTGTCCTTCCAGGGACCGCGCGGCGGCGTAACCTTCCCGATGCGCGGCTTCAGCATTTTCTGGTGGGAAAAGCTGACGGGACCCTCAACTGTCGGCGATCTCAAGGCCTCTCTCGTGCGTTCGCTTATCCTGGCGGTCGTCGTGATGGTCATCACCGCGCTGTTCTCGACCATGCTGGCGATGGCATTCCGCAAGCGTTTCCGGGGGTCGGGCGCCTTATTTTACGCGGTGATGTCCGGCTTGATGGTGCCGGGCGTTCTTCTCAGCCTGGGCTTGGCCTCCATGTTGCGTCAACTCGGTATGGCGCCAGCTTGGTGGTACTCGGCCCTCGGTGTCCACGTGGTCTGGACCCTGCCGTTCGGCTTCCTTGTCATGATGGCCGTATTCAATCGGTTCGACGCCCGCCTCGAAGAGGCGGCGCGCGACATGGGTGCCGACGAGTGGACGGTCTTCAAGGAGGTGACGTTACCGCTGATCACCCCCGGCATCGTAGCGGCGGGTCTATTCGGCTTCACGCTGTCTTACGATGAATTTGCCCGCACGACGCTGCTGGCCGGAGCGAACAACACGTTGCCGCTCGATATCAACGCGTCGTTGACCCAACGCGTTCAACCGACCTTGTTCGCGCTCGGCACGGCGTCAACGATATTCTCGCTGCTTATGATCGGGGTGTTCATTGTGATTTATACGATCCTGTATCGGCGCTCCCGCTAGGGGTGGAACTCTGCCGTATGACCTTGAGCAGCCAGAAGATCAGGCAAAAGACCACGGTCAGAATCACCAGCGCAAAGACCGCGCCGAGACGGGAACCGAACTCGGCGCCAAGCGTGTATTCCCCCTGCAGCAGATAGACGCAAAGAATGAGCAGGGATTGTACGGCGGCCCCTGCACAAAAGAGTATCGCGACGAAAGCGGAGCCGCGCAGCGAAGCGAGCACCATGCCGTCGATGCTGCGCCGTTGCACGATGTAGAGCCTATACGCTCTCCAGTGGTAAGCGCAAAAACCTACGATCGCCGCGATCAGAACGACCCAGAACATCGCGTTGTCATATCCGAGTCCGTTGATAACGAGCGTAAAGAAGTCTTCGAACGGTTTGTAGAAATAGAGAAAGATCAGAATGACGATAAAGGCCACGTAGCCTACCAACGCCCAAAACAGCCGCCACCCCGACATGTTGATTCA
>Ga0302325_10002216_pt1 | contig 47628 bp, 35 predicted proteins | sample Palsa_T0_2_FD_201948 | JGI IMG/M metagenome (GOLD analysis project Ga0302325, IMG submission 201948) | Peat permafrost microbial communities from Stordalen Mire near Abisko, Sweden - Palsa_T0_2 | ecosystem: Environmental > Terrestrial > Soil > Palsa > Peat permafrost | place: Sweden: Abisko...
GATGGCAAGAACGTGGAACGGATTCCCTGGGATAGTCTGGGTGTCAAGGAAGTCGGTGGACGTATAGCAGCGGATCCTTTGCAGCGTGGCCTGTGGATTGGATTCTCGCAAGGCGGCATCGCGTATTTGGGTCATGGTCATATCGAGCGCCTGTATACCACTGCCGACGGGCTAGGCGAGGGCCGGGTTTCTCAGTTTCGAGCTGACCGCGAGGGCGCGCTCTGGGCCTCAACTGAAGGCGGTTTGAGCCACATCAAGGATGGCCATGTTGCGACTTTGTCTACTAAGAACGGCTTGCCTTGTGATGCAGTTCATTGGTCGCAAGAGGACGCGGACCTTTCGGTCTGGCTCTATCTGGAGTGCGGATTGGCGCGCGTATCCGCATCCGAGATGAGCGCTTGGATCGCGGACCCAAATCGAAGCGTTCCAGTGACATTGTTGGACCGTTCTGACGGAGTAGCGACCAAGTCAGTTCTCTTCGGCGGTTTCAGCGCGCCGGTTACAGAGTCTTTGGACGGGAAACTCTGGTTTAGCGTCGAAGATGGCGTCAGTGTCGTCGATCCGCGTCACCTTTCGTTCAACAAGCTTGCTCCGCCGGTATACGTCGAGCAAATCATCGCCGATGGCAAAACGTACGATGTATCGAACGGCTTGCAGCTGCCTGCACGTGTTCGTGATGTCACCGTCAACTACACAGCATTGAGCTTCGTCGAACCAGAGAAGGTGCGCTTCCGCTTCAAGCTCGAAGGTCAGGACGAAGACTGGCGCGAGGTGGTGAACGACCGTAAGGTGCAGTATTCGAACCTCCCGCCGGGGCGTCATCGCTTCCATGTGACGGCCAGTAACAACAGCGGCGTGTGGAACGAGGAAGGCGCGGTTCTGGACTTCGCGATTGCGCCGGCATACTACCAGACGAATTGGTTTCGCGCATTGTGCGTGACTAGTTTCCTTGCCTTACTCTGGTCGGCTTATGAGGTTCGTGTTCGGCAACTCCGCGGTCAGGAAAATAAGCTTCGGAATGTGATCGAAACCATCCCGACCATTGTGTGGACCGCTCTGCCGAACGGTGCAGTGGATTTCGTCAATCAGCACTGGGAGCAAGCCACGGGTTTGTCCACGGAGAAGACGCTGGGGTCAGCTTGGGAAGCCGCCATTCACCCCGAAGACTTGAAGCAACATGCCGAAAAGTGGCGCGCCTCTTCCGTGAGCGGCGGTCCCTTCGAAAATGAGGCGCGGTTCCGTCAAGCGGCGGACGGCGCATATCGCTGGTTCCTGGTGCGTGCCGTGCCGCTGCGGGATAAACGAGGCAGGATCGTTAAGTGGTACGGTAACGCGACCGACATTGAAGATCGCAAGCGGACAGAGGAGGCTCTGCGGCAAAGTGAAGCTTACCTGGCGGAAGCCCAGAGGCTGAGCCACACCGGCAGTTTCGCCTACGACCCTGGGACTGCGACAACGCTTTACTGGTCCGAGGAAATATTTCGAATTTTTGGATTGGATCCTCAGCCGCGGCCCCCAGGTTTTGATGAGACCCGCAGACTGGTTCACCCGGACGACATCGACAGGGTTTCCCAGAGTTGCTTGAAGGCATTCCATGACAAGGCTGCATTTACTCAGGAGTACCGGATTCTGCTCCACGACAAGACTGTCAAGCACCTTCACGTGATGTGGCGTCCAGTCTTCGACGAGGATGGAGAGCTGATCCAATATATCGGTGCAGCTGCGGACGTGACGGAACACAAGCGGGCGGAGGAGGCTTTGCGCCGCAGCGAGGCTTATCTGGCCGAAGGGCAGCGAGTGAGCCACACCGGTAGCTTCGGGTGGAATGTTAAGACTGGGGAAATCCGTTGGTCTGAGGAAACCTTTCGCATCTTCCAATGCGACCCAAGCATGAAGCCGACAGTGGAACTTGTTCTGCAGCGGACCCATCCGGAAGATGTAGCCTTCGTGAAACAGGAAATCGAGCGTGCGTCGCAGGATCGGAAGGATATTGGTTTTGAGCATCGATTGCTGATGCCGGATGGTTCTGTTAAGCATGTCCGTGTTGCCGGTCGTGCCCGAACCGATAAACCTGGAGAGCTTGAGATTGTCGGGGCCGTGACCGACATTACGGAGGCAAAGCGGGCGGAGGAGGCTCTGCGCCGCAGTGAAGCTTATCTCGCGGAATCGCAGAGGCTGACCAAAACGGGTAGTTGGGCTCATATACCTGACGGACCCTCTCTCTTCTGGTCCGCGGAAACTTTCCGAATCTCGGGCTTTGCTCCGGAGCAGGGCTTTCCTGATCCCGAAACGGTGTGGCGCCGCATCCACCCGGAGGACCGAGAGAAGCTACGCCAGATACGTCAGAAGGCCTACGAGCAGAAAGCTGATTACACCAGCGCTTTCCGGTACCTGATGCCGGACGGAACGGTGAAACACTTGGAGGGGACAGGCCATCCCGTCTTAGATGCCGCTGGAGAAGTTGTCGAGTTCATGGGCACGATGACAGATGTGACGGACCGAAAGCGCGCCGAAGAAGCGCTGCGCCGCAGTGAAGCTTATCTGGCCGACGCGCAGAGGCTGACCCGCACGGGTAGTTGGGCTTATGGAGCCGGGGGAGATGCTCTTTATTGGTCTGAGGAGAATTTCCGGATCTGGGGATTTAATCCGCAACAGGGCGTCCCCGATCTAGAAACATTGTATCAACGGATGCATCCGGAGGATCGCGACCGAGAGATCGAATACGCCCAGAGGGCTGTGCGGGCGGGTAAAGACTTCGTCCAGGAGTTCAGAATCGTGCTACCGGACGGAAACGTGAGACACATCCAGGCGGTGGGTCATCCGGTTCTCAGTGCGAACGGAGAGGCGACGGAAGTACTCGGGACTCACATCGACATAACCGAACGTAAGCGCGCCGAACAAGAGCGCGAAAGGCTTCTCCAGTTAGAAGCGGTGCTGGCGCACATGAACCGAGTGGTTATGCTTGGCGAGTTGGCCAGTTCTCTTGCACATGAAATAAACCAACCCATTACGGCCACAATCACAAGCGCCAAAGCCTGCTTGCGATGGCTAGAGCATGATCCGCCGGAACTGGAGAGAGCCAGCGCCGCGGCAAAGAGAATCGAGAGTGACGGGAACCGTGCTGCCGAGATCATTCAGCGCCTTCGGATGTTTTACAAGACAGGCGCCCCGCCGCAAAGTGAAGTGGTCGATATCAACGAGGTCGTCGGCGAAATGCTTATGCTTCTGGGTAGTGACGCGAGCCGGCGTTCAATTTCCCTGCGCATGGAACTTACTCCACACCTCCCACGCCTCATGGCCGATCGTGTGCAATTGCAACAAGTGTTGATGAACCTGATGCTGAACGGAATGGAGGCCATGGGGGATGAAGGCGGTGAACTCATCATCCGGTCGCAGAGGAACGAGAATGGGCTACTGCTCGTCTCGGTCAGCGATACCGGCGTGGGCCTGCCCAGCGAAAAACCAGATCTCATCTTCAATGCATTCTATACAACTAAGCCTCAGGGTACCGGGATGGGGCTGGCAATCAGCCGTTCGATCATTGAGGCCCATGGCGGACGGTTGTGGGCCAGTGCGAATGCGCCCCGCGGTGCGACTTTTCATTTCACTCTGCCGGTCGAGGTCCGGAAATGAGCGTCGCAGATACTATGACCGTATTCATCATCGATGACGATGCCAGTGTGCGTGAATCGATCAAAGATTTGGTGGAGTCGGTGGGCCTGAGCGCTGCGTCTTTCGCCAGTGCGCACGCCTTCCTGGCAAGCGAGCGGCGAGACGGACCCAGCTGTCTGGTGTTGGACGTGAGACTTCCCGGTATCAGCGGCTTGGATCTTCAGCTCGAATTGAGGAAGGTAGGAATCAAGATTCCCGTCATTTTCATCACCGGGCACGCAGACGTCCCGATGACCGTAAAGGCAATGAAATCCGGCGCCGTCGAGTTCCTCACGAAGCCATTCCGGGATCAGGACTTGCTCGATGTGATTCAGCGCGCGCTTACCCGTGACCGCGTGGTCCGCGAAAAGCAAAAACAGTTGGCCGAGCTGCAGGACCGCTATGCCGGGCTTAGCGCCCGCGAGCGAGAAGTCATGAGTCTCGTGGTTTCTGGGATGCTCAACAAACAGATTGCAGCAGAGTTGGGGACCAGTGAAACCACGGTAAAAATCCAGCGCGGGCATGTGATGCAAAAGATGCATGCTGAATCTTTGCCCGAATTAGTCCGAATGGCCGACAAGCTCAAGGTTTCCCAGTAGCCGTTTCTGCCGCAGCCCTGCCCGCGTCGGTAATTTCACTCCAGTCTCTCCCCGACGTTCTGCCCCAAAGTCTTATTGCGCGGTCCAAAAGTGTGATTGTTTCGCATGGATCGTCACCTTATGCTAATGCCATGAAGAAAGGCCAGGACACTCACTTGATCGCAATCGTAGATGACGATAAATCGGTCCAAAGCGCACTGCAGGACCTGGTCGAAGCCGATGGGTTTTCCGCGAGGACCTTTGGGTCAGCGGAAGAATTCCTCGAGTCCGGCGTGCAGCGTAAAGTGGCGTGTTTGATAACAGATATCCGCATGCCGGGAATGTCAGGCCTGGACCTGCAGGCCAGGCTTAAGGCGGATGGACATAAAACTCCGATCATCTTTATCACCGCGCATGGGGATGCGAGAGTGCGGATACAGGCAATGCGAGAAGGTGCAGTCGAGTTCCTCATGAAGCCTTTCGACGATCAAGTCTTACTGAGCCGACTTCACGCCGCACTCGACATGTGAACAACCGACAACACGTGGGGAAGCCGTACGGGCAGGTTTGTGGGGGGACTTATGAGCAGCTCCGAAGCAGTTGCATATGCTGAGCCGGAACGATCCAACCGCGCATTCGAACAGATTATCGGACGCAGCCCTGCGCTTGAATCTGTGCTTCAGCAAGTCGAGTATGTTGCGCCCACTGACAGCACGGTTCTGATCCACGGCGAAACCGGCACCGGAAAGGAGTTGATCGCCCGTGCGATTCACAATGCAAGCCCCCGTTGCGGACGCGCGCTCATCAAGCTGAATTGCGCGGCGATTCCTCTGGACCTGTTGGAAAGCGAGTTGTTTGGTCACGAGAAGGGCGCCTTCACCGGAGCGATAACACAGAAAATTGGTCGATTTGAAATGGCCGACGGCGGCACCTTGTTCCTCGACGAGGTCGGGGACATTCCTCCGGCGCTACAGCCCAAATTGTTGCGGGTGATTCAAGAGCAAGAGTTCGAGCGCCTGGGCAGCGGGCGCACTCATAAGGTGAACGTGCGGCTGGTAGCTGCCACCAATCGAAACCTGATGGAAATGTCGGCGCGGAACGAATTCCGCAGTGATCTTTATTACCGGCTCAATGTTTTTCCGATCTCGTTGCCATCCCTCCGCGAACGCAGAGAAGATATTCCAGCTCTGGTGGAACACTTCGTCGATATTTTCAGCCGACGGATGGGAAGGAACGTCCGGCACATTCCTGCGGAAACTCTGGCCGCCTTCGCTTCGTACTCCTGGCCTGGCAACATACGTGAACTGCAAAACCTCGTTGAGCGTGCCGTAATTCTGTCACAAGACGGAGTGCTTCGAAATCCATTGCCCCCGTCCGTGCTGCCGATAGCCCCCGTCCTCTCAATAGAAAAGGTGTCCCGAGTCTCCGAGCCTGCAGTGTCAATGACGCTTCGAGACTCCGAACGCGCTCTTATACTCCAGACGTTGGAAGCGACCGGTGGCAGAATCGGAGGGCCCAAGGGGGCCGCCCTGAAGCTCGGTTTGAACCGGACAACGCTGATTTACCGGATGAAGAAGCTTGGCATCTACCAGCCACTACGGCGTGTCGCTTCGCCGGACGACTTCATGGCGACGGGGCCAGCTGCATCACCGGCAGCACTGTGAATATTTATAGGGAGTCTTTTGTGGCCGGCTGGTACCGGCAAGACGCGCAAGGTTGTGTCTGGATATCGGGAAAAAAGCTCGAGAAGTTCATCTCTCAGCTTGAAAAGAAAGTAGCAGCTGAACTGGCGAGGCCAAGTCGCCTGAGCTTCTTCACCGTGCTCGCATTGGTCGTCAGTTGGCTCAGCGCTTCTCGACGCCGCGCTGGGAAAAACGGTCGGTTCCCGGTTCAGCCTCGCTTTTTGGGGGCAATTATCCTTAGCGCAACCAGCTGTTTCTCCCAAAATGCGGTGTCTACAGGTTCACTCTCCGGGGTTTTGCGCGATCCGGGGGGCGCTATGGTTCCGAACGTTGCTGTCGAAGTGTTCGGCGACGATACCGGACTGCATAATAAGACGCTGACCAATACGGAGGGCATCTATCTTTTCCCAGCCTTACCTGTCGGTAGGTATCATCTTACGTTCAGTCTAGCGGGATTCCGCACCGCAGAGCTGCGAGGCGTGGAAGTTATGGTAGGCCATGCCACGAACACCGATATCACGCTACAGGTGGGCTCCATCAGGGAGCTGGTAGTGGTGGAAGCGGTCGGGGCAACGTTGAATCCGACGGATACCAACGTTAGCACCGTTATCGAAAAGAGCCTAATCGACAATCTCCCGCTTAGCGGACGGCGCTACACCGATTTCGTGCTTCTGACACCAAATGTCACGATGGATGGCGAGTTCGGGCACGTAAGCTTCGCCGGACAGCAAGGCGGCACGCTGTCCGGTTATCCCAATACCTCCGGCGGTTCCTCCAATGCGAACGGTTCCAGCGCCTTTACGGTCGACGGCGCCAATGCCACCAGCGTCTACTACGGCGATGCACGCGGTTTCACGCGCATTCCATACCTGTTCGGCCTGCAGGCGGTACAGGAGTTCCAAGTGGTTCCGAACGCCTACAATGCTGCCTATGGTGGTGCAGGCGCGGGCTTCATCAATACCGTGACCAAGTCCGGCGGCAACCATTGGCACGGCGACGCGTTCTATTACAACCGCAACTCCGGGACCGGAGCTAACGATGCCGTCGACAAGGCCAGCGGCTATCCCAGGCCTCTTAATGTCTTGCAGCAGTTCGGCGCCGATATCGGTGGCCCGCTCGTCAAGGACCGGCTGTTCTTCTATTTCGATTACGAGCAGCAGCGCCAGAAACAGCCGCTCTATGTCGCCGGCAACACCCAGGCGGGAGTAACCGAAACCTCGTTCGGCGTTCCTGCCGGCACACTCCTGCCGGCCTTCAACTCCCACTTCCCGGTGGCAGGCTCGCTTACGCCCGCGCAGGCTACGGCGGATCCGTTGAATCCGGCCTATCTGCAGGGGGTATCTAACGCGTTGCATGAGATTCAGTCGAATATTGGACAGCGCCAGCGGCGCCGCGATGACTACGAGTTTTTCCCCAAGCTCGATTGGCACGCAAGCGCGAAGGATCGCCTGACGTTTCTTTATAACTACAACCATTTCCAGTCGCCTGGCGGCATCATCACTTTCAGCCCAGAAGCTTTCGCGGGCATCGAGGCCCTGGGTGACAACGGAGTCCGCGACCATGTCGGCTCCATCCACTGGAGCCGCGTCGTCAGTCTGACCGCTGTCAACGACGTCCACGCAAACTGGGTGCGCGACGAGCAGATCTATAATCCCACCGGCCTCGTCGACCCGACCACACCGCTGGTGCAGCTCATTCAGCCGCAATACTTGGCCCTCGGCAATGAGACTTTCTCCTACAACAACCTGCGGGAATACCAGCTCGAGTTAACCGATCACTTCACTTACATGCACGGCAGGAATCAGCTTGAGTTCGGCGTCGATTTCAACCGCGCGAGGTTTGCGAATTACAATCCTGGGAATTTCTACGGCCAATACACTTTCCTCACGCTGCAAAACTTCGCTCTGGGTAAGTGGGACATCTACTCGCAAGGCACAGGGAATCCCAGGTTCAACTTCAGCGTGCCTTATTTTGGCGTCTATACGAACGACACCATCCGAGTGCGGCCGAACTTCACGCTGAGCGTGGGAATCCGCGAGGACTTCCAGGTTTACCCCGACCCAAAAGGCAACCCGGCTCTGCCCTTCAGCAATCATTTCAGTAACCAGTATCAGCGCATCTCGCCGCGCCTTGGTTTCTCCTACCAGCCTTTCGACAAAACGGTCATTCGCGGCGGGACGGGACTTTATTACGAATTGTTCGCGGCCGTCAACTACCAGAATTCGACACAGGCTAGCGGCGTCGCCGGCCAGCAGGCCAGCCTTCAGTTCACCGATATCGGGAACTCGAATACAGTACCCACTCAGCAGGTGCCAATCTTCCCTAACAGTCTGCCGCCGAACGATCCGCAGTTCGCCGCTGGCACCAACATCGCGGTTATCGCGCCCGGATTCAAAACTCCGTCGGTGACCAATGCCAGCCTGCAAATCGAGCAGGAAATCGCGCCGCGCACGAAATTCACCGTGGGTTCAATGTGGTCGCATGGCGTCCACCTGACCGCCTCGACGGCGTACGATTTGAACCTGTTTCCGCCAGTGGGCCAGACTACCTACATCGTCTGCCCGCCGGGGACGCCCGCCACGGCCACCAGTTGCAGCGGGCCCACCTATGCCGGACCCAATCTCGACAGCGGCCTCTTGCGGGAGGGTGCTATCAGTTCGCAGTTCGGACAAATCGATGCGCTCATCAGCCCCGGCGTGAACAACTACGTGTCGTTCTTCACCCAGATAAACCGCCAGGTATCGCGCGGCTTCAGCGCGGTGATGGCCTATACCCTCTCCAAGACCACGCAATCGGGCGTGGACTTCTATAACCAATTCGATTTCAGCAATACGCACGGTCTCTCGCTGCAAGACCAGCGACACAGGCTCACGTTCGCTCTCGTGTGGGCTCCGCAAACGGAATTCACAGGTTCTGTCACTAGAACGCTGCTCTCGGACTGGTCGCTTAGCTTGTTGTCCCAGTTCAATTCCGGCCATCCCTACACTGGTGTGCTTAATCCTGCGGCAAACGGTAGCTTTCTCAACGACAGTGCCGCTTTGCAAAACGCGGCGAACTCGGCGGCGGGGATAGCTGGTCGGGGTCCTAGCCCCGACATCGGGTTGGGCGCTTTCACCGGCCCATGGATCTCCGAAGTCGATCTCGGCCTGGAACGCCGCTTCCATTTGACCGAGCGCCAGAGTTTGGCGTTCAAAGCGCAAGCTTTTAACTTATTGAATTCCGCCAACTACTCCGTGCAGTTCGGCAGCGGCATTAACACGTTTCAGTACAATCCGACCGGTGCTTCTTGTGGGGATGGGAAGAGCACCGATCAGACATGCTATCTCGTTGCCGCAGCCGGTTTTAAGACGTTTGAATCAATTTCGCAGCCCAATGGGCCCAGGATCATGCAGTTCTCTTTGACCTACAGCTTTTAACGAACCGACGATCAATCGTGTTTTGAGCCGCGTGGTTCCACGCGAACCAACGTACGGTCAAATGAGGTTGGAGGGATAAAGATCATAGGACGCGGGTAATATGAGGATTCCGAGTCTAGGCTTATTCTGCCTCGCCAGCATCGCGTTGATGATCGCAGTTCCGGCGAAATTGTCTGCTAGCGGTCCCGGATCCTCTCGTGTAAAGCTCTCGGTTGTCGACGGCAAAGACATATATTTTTCGCATCTTTCCCGACAAGAGAGACTCTCGCAAGGCACTGTCGAACATATTTTGCAAGATGATCAGGGATTCATCTGGTTTGGTACCGGGGATGGGTTAGACCGGTTTGACGGATACACTTTCAATCAGTACAAACGTGGGGCCAGTGGCTCGAAGGACTTAAGTGGCATCGTTGTTACAGCGCTCTTGAAAGATCGTTCGGGAGCGCTCTGGATTGGTCTCGATCAAGCTTTAGACAGGCTCGACCCGGTCACGGATGCGCTTACTCGCTACCGCTCCGACCCAAGAGATCCGGGCAGCTTGGGAGGGCGCGTCTACTGCATTACTGAAGATGGGGCAGGGTTATTATGGCTTGGCACCAGCAATGGTTTAGATAAGCTGGATCCAATCACGGGAAGATTCACTCACTACCGCCATGACCCCAACGATGCGGGAAGTTTGAGTGCTGACCGAGGTGACAACGATGTGAGATACATCGCGCAAGATAAAGCTGGTTGGCTGTGGGTGCAAACGAGTGCAGGACTGGACAGATTCGACACCAAGACAGGAGAGGCCACACACTATCCGGAGCTGCGTGGCAGATCGGAATATGAAGAGCACTACCAAGTCTATCAGGATCGTTCGGGTACACTCTGGATCGTTTCAGACGCAGGGATCGCCTTGGCTACCTTCGAGCCCGAAAGCAGAAAATTAACTCGCTATACACTCCGTTTGGCAGATCCGGGCTTGTCAGATGCGGAAGCAGATGTAAACCGTGTGAGAACCATTTTGGAGGACGAAGACGGAGTCTTGTGGATTGGAACCGGTGGCAATGGACTGATCAGATTCGATCGCAAACATCGAACGGCCACTCGTTATCGGAATGACCCGGTAGACCGGAACAGCTTGAGTAATAATTGGGTGGTCTGCCTTTTCGAAGATCGCGAAGGAAACATCTGGGCCGGCACCGGCGGGGGAGGTGTCAACCGGTTTTCGAGAAAACCGCCGCCCTTTACCGTGTATCGAAACGACGCTCGACGGTCCAACAGGATCAATCAGAACTTCGTGCTCTCAGTGTACGAAGACAGCCGAGGTGTTCTCTGGGTTGGGAACGACAGTGTCCTCAATGCGATAGATCAGAAAAGAGGACAGGTCGCACCCTATCGACACAACCCGGCCAATCCCAACAGCATCTCCGACGGGACCGTCCTTTCGGCTGCCGAAGGGCCATCAGGCGCGCTCTGGTTCGGCACTTATCACGGCGGTTTGAACCGCTTTGACCCCGCCAGCGGACAATTCAAATCGTACCGCCATCGATCGGATGATCCAAACAGCCTCAGCAGCGACAATATTTTTAGACTCTTGTCTGATCACAAGGACCGGATGTGGATAGAAACGGACCAGGGTCTCAACCGTTTCGATCCCAAGACCGAGCATTTTACGAGCTATTCGGGAAGATTCGACAACCCCGATTCGCCTCCAGCGCCTTCATTCGGGCACGGAAGTGTCTTTCGTGTTCTTGCCGAAGACCAGCAAGGAATACTGTGGCTCGGGAGTTACGATAATGGCGCATATCGTTTTAACCCTACCAATGGCCAGTCTCAAGCCTATAAGTACGACCCACATACTCCTGGCTCTCTCAGTGATAATCACGTGAACGCGATTTGCGTGGATGTATCAGGGACTGTTTGGATTGGCACTGAAAGAGGGCTGAACAAGTTTGATGCTACAGGTTCCTTCACCGCGTACTTTGAAAAGGATGGGTTGCCGGATGACGCTGTACACGGCATTCTTGAAGATGCAGGGGGCAATCTTTGGATAAGCACGAATAATGGTCTATCGAAGTTCAATCCAACAGCGAAGACATTCAGAAACTACCATGTCGAGGACGGTCTGGCAGGTAACGAGTTTAATTCCTGGGGCGCTCCTTTCAAGAGCGCTCCCGGGGAGATGTTTTTCCCTGGTGTCGACGGGCTTACCGCTTTCTTTCCCGACAAGGTACTTGATAACTCCTACATTCCGCCCATCGTTCTGACTGATTTTCGCCTCTTCAACGAGTCTGTGCTTGTCGGTGGGCATTCCCCACTCAAGAAGGCAATTTCGTATACCGATGCGCTCGAGCTTTCTCACGAGCAGGCCATTTTTTCTTTCGAGTTCTCCGCTCTCAGTTATTTCGCGCCATGGGCCAATCGCTATCGCTACAAGCTTGAGGGGCTGGAAACGCGATGGAACGAAGTAACGAGCGCCCACCGGTATGGGACCTACACGACCTTGCCGCCCGGCGAGTACGTATTTCGCGTGCAAGGTAGCACCAACCACGGCGTTTGGAACGAGCGAGGAGTGAGTGTCCGCATCCGGATTCTGCCTCCGTGGTGGAGCACTTGGTGGTTTCGAGCGCTTTGCGCGCTCATGTTTATGGCGATGCTCTGGACCTTTTATCAGCTTCGTGTCCGCGCTTTCAAGCGGCGCGAGGCATTGCTAGAGCAGCACCAGACTGAGATCCGCGCGTTGAACGAACAGACGATCAAAGCGCAGGAGGCGGAGCGGATGCGCATCTCCGGAGATCTGCATGACGGCGTTCTCCAGCAGATCACTTCCCTTACTCTCAGGCTAGGTAAGGTGAAACGTCAGGTGCCACAGGATTCGGAAGCGACAGCAACGGTAAATAGTCTGCAGCAACAACTCATTCAGATCGGAACAGACATCCGTCATATATCGCATGAACTCCACCCAGCATTGCTGCAAGAGTCAGGCCTGCCGGCGGCCCTGTCGTCGTATTGCGAGGAGTTCGGCAACGTGCGGGGCCTCCCTGTGTCGTGTGAAACGGACGAGACTGTGGAGGAGTTATCGCCTGGCGCCGCGCTCTGTCTCTACCGCATCGCGCAGGAAGCACTCGGCAACGCCGCCAAATATTCTCAAGCGAAGAGAGTGGAGGTTCGACTTACGCGAGCCGACGGTCGCGTTCGCCTTTCGGTATCCGATGATGGCGTTGGCTGCGACCCCAGCCAGGCCGGGAAATCGGGAGGCCTGGGGGTCATCAATATGCGGGAGCGGGTGCTTCAACTGCACGGGACGTTTGAGTTCAAAAGCCAGCCCGGCCAAGGGACCGCAGTGAAGGCGGAAGTTCCTTTTCGGCCCGCGTCGTAAAATGCACGCCAATGAATCGCGGGCTTGATTCTCCGTTATGGGAAAGGTATCCAAGAGAGCCATTGTCGGGTTGGCCATACTGCTGGCGCGCTGCGCTTGTGCTTTTGGGTTAGACCCATCCCTCGATGTCAGTGAATACGCTCACACCGCGTGGACAATCCGCGAAGGATTTTTCAGAGGTAACATTTACTCCATTGCCCAAACTGGGGATGGATATCTCTGGCTCGGCACGGAATTCGGCTTGCTTCGCTTCGATGGTAACCGCTATGTCCCCTGGCAACCACCCGCGGGGCAGAAACTCCCTGGCGACGGAATCACCAAGCTGCTCGTCACCAGCGACGGGACTCTTTGGATTGGCACATACGCTGGCCTCGTCAGTTGGAGCGGGGGCAAACTGACTCGGTACCCAGAACTTGATAACAAGTTCGTGGCATCGATGCTTCAGGACCGTGAGGGTACGGTTTGGGTCGGCACGTTGGGGAGCCCGTTTGGCCGGCTATGCTCAATAAAGAACGGCGGTACGCAGTGCGACGGGCAGGACGGCGCTCTGGGCCGAATGGTTGCGTCTTTGTATGAGGACAGCACCGGGGCTCTTTGGGCCGCTGCGCAATCTGGGCTTTGGCATTGGAGGCCCGGTCCTCCAAAGCAGTATGCGATGCCCACAACGGAGCTCAAGGATCTGAATAGCGGTGATCAGGGAGAACTGCTCATCGCGACGGGTGACGGAACGAGGCAGTTCGCCCAAGGCAAGTCCGAGGCGTACGCGGTTCCAGGCAGAAAGCCGTTCAGTGCGAATCGGCTTCTCCGCGACCACGATGGCGGTCTCTGGATCGGAACCATCGACCAGGGACTCATCCACGTGCATCAAGGCAGAACCGATGTATTTTCGAAATCTGACGGCCTCTCGGGCGATGTTATCTTCAGCCTTTTCGAGGACCGCGAGGGCAGTGTCTGGGTTTCCACCAATGGAGGTCTCGACCGCTTTCGGGACTTGGCCGTCTCCACGATTTCAATTAAACAGGGTTTGTCGAATGACGCCGCCTGGGCAATTCTAGCTGCGCGGGATGGCAGCGTATGGGTTGGCAGTCGCGATGGTTTGAACCAGTGGAATAACGGACAGATTTCGATGATCCGCAAAGCCGGCGGACAGTCGGATGATGCGCCGCAATCGCTCTTTCAGGATGATCGCGGGCGCATATGGGCGTTTACCAGTCGTGGACTTGATTACGTTGAGGGCGGCCGGTTTGTTTCCGTCACCACTGCGCAAGCCGCACAGGTGCATTCCATCACGGGGGACGGGGCGGGCAACCTATGGCTTTCGGAGAATACGAGTCTTTTGCACTTGCGCGAGGGACGTGTGGTTGAGGAGTTCCGCTGGCCGCAGATAGGCCGTCAGGAGAGCGCCTCGGTTCTACTCTCCGATCGTGAGCATGGTGGATTGTGGCTCGGATTCTGGCGTGGCGGGGGCGTGTCATATTTCAAGGATGGCCAGGTCCGCGCGTCCTTTACGGCAGCGCAAGGTCTGACCCCGAACGCTGTCTCCGACCTGCAACTCGATCACATGGGCGCGCTATGGGTCGCCACGCAGGATGGGCTGAACCGGATTAAAGATGGTCGCATTGCCACGCTCACGAGCAGAAACGGACTGCCCTGCAACACCGTTCATTGGACGATGGAGGACGACGATCACGCGTTGTGGGCGTACACGGCTTGCGGCATTGTACGCATCGCCCCGACCGAACTAGACGCGTGGATCGCAGACCCGAAGCGTACGATTGAAGCGACCGTTTGGGACGCGGCTGACGGCGTCCGGCTCCGCTCGACAGCGGCTAGCTTCTATGGGCCGCGGGCCGCAAAATCGACCGATGGCAAACTGTGGTTTGTAACGGGAGAGGGCATCCAGGTCATCGATCCTCGCCATCTTCCCTTCAACAAACTTCTGCCTCCGATCCGTATCGAACAAATCACAGCCGACCACAAGATTCGCTGGCAAAACCTATTGAGCGAGGCACCTTCCAACCTGCGCCTGCCGCGGCTGACTCGCGATCTGGAGATCGACTACACGGCTCTGAGCCTGGTCGCGCCGGAGAAGGTCCGTTTCAAATATAAGCTGGAGGGCTACGATGGCGACTGGCAAGATGCGGGCAATCGCCGCCAAGCGTACTATACGAATCTTTCACCTACCGACTACCGCTTCCGCGTGATCGCCTCGAACAATAGCGGCGTGTGGAACGAGCAAGGTGCGACTCTGGAGTTCAGCATTGCGCCCGCCTACTATCAGACGAATTGGTTCCGCGTGCTGTGTGGGCTCGCGTTTGTGGCGATGTTCTGGATCGTTTATCACCTCCGCGTCAATGCTTTGAAACGCCGCCACACCGCCCTGGAGCAGCAGCAGGCATTGCTGGAGCGGCATCAGGCGGAGATCCGCGCGCTGAACGAGCAGATGATCAAAGCGCAGGAAGCCGAGCGCATGCGAATCTCCGGAGAGCTGCACGACGGTGTTCTCCAGCAGATCACCTCTCTTACTCTCCGGCTGGGCAAGGTAAGGAATCAGGTGTCACCCGATTCGGAAGCCAAAGCAACGGTGAGTGGTTTGCAGCAGGAACTGATTAAGATCGGAACGGACATCCGTCATATATCGCATGAGCTTCACCCTGCACTGTTGCAAGAATCAGGCCTGCCGGCGGCCCTGTCGTCGTATTGCGAGGAGTTCAGCAAGGTGCGTGGCCTCACTGTGACGTGTGAGACAGACGCGAGTGTGGAGGAGTTGTCGCCTGGGGCCGCGCTGTGTCTCTACCGCATCGCGCAGGAAGCGCTGGGCAATGCTGCCAAGTATTCGGAGGCCAAGAAGGTTGAGGTCCGCCTGACACGATCGAATGGTACCGTTTGCCTCTGTGTATCCGATGATGGTGTTGGCTGCACTCCTGACGAACTCAGAAAATCGGGAGGGCTGGGGGTGATCAATATGCGAGAGCGGGTGCTTCAGCTGAAGGGGACGTTTGAATTCAAAAGCGAGGCGGGCCGCGGAACCATCGTACAGGCGGAAGTTCCTTTTCGCCCCGCGCCGTAAAGTCGGGTCGCCGTCAGAGACTCATTCGCTCGATATTTGTTCGGCAATCCGTTGAGGATCCTCAAACCACCTCGCAGTGACAGCCCCGAAAATGCAGCCGCCAACGTGCGCTAGATAGGCGACGCCGCCCGTCTGCACATGGGCTACGGCTCCTGCATTGAATAGTTGAATCAGAAACCACACTATGATCAAAAGCGCAGCCGGGATGAAGGTGACGCGGACGAAAATAAAGATGACCAGGAGAGATCGCATCCGGTCGCGAGGGTAAGTCACCAAGAACGCACCCATCACTGCGGCAATCGCGCCGCTTGCGCCCAGGTTAGGCACCGTGGAACTGGGGCTGGCAACAACCTGCGCCAGCATGGCCACCAGCCCTCCTGCAAGGTAGAACGCCAGGAAACGCAGCGGATTCATGGCGTCTTCAATCTCTGGACCAAAAGCCCACAGGAAGACCATGTTTCCTATGATGTGCGACCAGTTGCCGTGCAGAAACATCGCCGTCAGAATTGTGATCCAGTGATGACCGGCGATGATTTCTGCGGGAACGACTGACCATTGCAAGACAAATGCGTCGCCGCGCATCAGTTCGGCTAGGAATACCAGGACGTTGACCAATACGATCAAAGCGGTGACGGCGGGGAAATGTCTGGGCCGTCGCGATGCGTCCGATAGAGGGACTAGCGTTCCCAACGTCTCTTCTCCGTCGTTCGGCGGCGCAGCACTGCTGGGCCGAGGGTGGGTTCAGTTTCGAGTCCCGTGCAGTTCTATTCCTTTTCAAGCCAACTTGGCAAGCACCCGGCGGACGGCTTGCCCAATTGTCACCTGCTCATCATTCGGTTCGTCGGTGATCTCTCGGTTCGGAATTCGTTTCAACCCAATGTTTCCAAGCTGCAAACTGATCAGCCAGAGTCGGATGGTCAGGATCACGGTAGTCGCCAGCAGGAGCGCACCCAATCCGACATGGGCCACCGTGGAAATGACCATGGCCGGTTCGGGTTGCACGGCTTCACGTCCGTGAGGGACGCGGGTGTAGAAGGCAGCACCACCCAGGCAAAGCTGGAGCAGCAGAAGAGTCATAATCATCAGCGCGGACTGGCGGATCTGGTCTACGTTCCTATAATTCGATAGAACGAGAAAAGTGGTCCAGGTGAGCATCGCGACGACTACGATCGAGTTTGCCACGTGCGGCCACCAACTCAGGCCGCCGTGTCGGAACAGGCCGCCCAAAATCAGTTGGACGTACAGCACTCCCACCGAAATCAACGCGAGTAGTACGATACGATTCCCTACGGATTGGACGAGAACCTTCGGAGATGTCATCGACGTCCGACCGGTGAATGTCGCAATGATCACTGTGATACAGAAAAATGTTTGTCCGAGAGCGGCATGAGCGGTAGAAACGGTGGGAGGAAGAAAATACAGCACCGTGAGACCGCCCAGTATGCCTTGCATAATCACAACAGCCAATGCGGTGATACTCAGGCGTCGCATCCATCGGCGATCGTCCGTTCGCCAGGTCCAGAGTGCAAGGATGACCGTGAGAAGACCAACGAACTCTGCAAGCATGCGGTGGCCATGCTCGAATCGGACGCCGCCAACCATCGGCGGAATTCTGTAGATTGATCCGAAGCTCGTGGGCCAGTCGGGCACGGAGAGCCCCGCATCATTGCTCGTCACCAAAGCGCCAGCCAGGATTAGCGTGAAGATCCCGCAGGCAGTGAAGACAGCAAAGACATAACGCGTGCGATTGTAGTTAGCGTTCACCAGTTCGGAATGTTGAGCCGCGATCATCGGACAGACTTGCAGTCGTAAGATTTTTAAGTGCCAAAAGCTTGAGCACCGTCGGGGGCGAGGTGCAGCGTCGCGTTTCCCGCCAGTGGTGCGACCTCGGCTTGTTCCTGACATTGAATGCAGAGGCTCGCCCAGGGGAGGGCTTGCAACCGTTTCAGGCGGATCGAGCCTCCACAGTCAACACAAATGCCGAAACTTCCATCGGTGATCCGCTCCAGTGCGTGCTGAATCATATGCAGGCGGTTGCGGTTCTGGCTGGCACTCATGATCAAGGATTCCTTCGAAGCAGTGAAGCAAGTGAGATCGATGGAGTCGAGAGGAACCGGGCCAGCAAAATCCCGTATTTCCTTTTCAGCTTTCTCGATCGCCTGTGACAGCTCACGCTGTTGCTCTTGCAGTCCACGCTTGAACTGCAAGAGGAGGTGCTTATCCATTGGGAGCTTCTGCGTGTTCATAGTTGTGCCTCTCTATCACTCAGCCCACATCGATGGTGGTGCCAATTTCGCCACTCGTTGGACCGACGGGTTGACGGTGCTTAGTTGACTGCTCTGAGCTGTGGAACGGATCGATAGCCTTCTTGCAACATCGCTAGCGCAAGAGAGCTTAGGTCTGGATCGTCGCACTCGGCGGCCCGCTTCAGCTCACTGCCCGCGTCTTCTTGTCCGTAGCCGCACCACATCACCCCACATAGGAATACGTAATCGCTGTCCATGTTTGCCTCCTGCTCGATTGGGGATAGAGCACGAGCGTTGCCAAAGCATAGGACCTGTGGAAGTCTGTCAACCTTGTTTACTGGCCCCAAGTGCCGCAACGCACAGCGAATGGTGATACCGTCGCAGGCCCGTTTCCCGGACGCCGGTATACATCTATGCAAATGTCAATTGCGCAAATGTCGAACCGCTGACATTTTGATCCGAACCCCATACCCGAGCATCTCAATCATGCACTGTTTCTGGATGTCTCGACCCAGGCTGCTCGCCGAGTTCGCTAGTTGAGTAAGCGGAAGTGCCAGACCGCGAATTGGTTCGTCTCCGGTCCGCCTGTTCAACGAGCCGCGTCACTATGGCAAACAGGAAGCTCGCGGAGAGTCCGCACATCAGAACGCCCGTCACGCTCTCTACCGGGCCCATCGTTCGCCACATTTGCTTGAGAAGAAGATCGCTTGCGCCAACTGTGGAATAGCTGGCTGCCGAAAAATAGAAAGCCGCTTCCCAGGTGGCAAAACTCTTCCAGCGATAAAACGACGCCCACAACAGAATCTCCAACATGTGCAAGCAGACAAGCAGGCTTGTGAATCGCACCACGAGCACAATGGAGCGGAAAAGGCCTAGGTGTCGAATGCCGTTGGGAAACTGGGCCTTTATCCACTCGATGAGAACCGCCATGCCCACGCTTTGTAGTAGAAGTGTGAGTGTTACGAGAATGATCGTTACATAGCCTTCGCGGACGAAAATCATAGGGTACCCAGTTCACCCACTTCACAACTTCATTCAGCCGTGCGGAGCACCCCGGCGACCGCTCTCCACCTTCCCGACAATCCATAAGATCTCAAGACCAATATGAGGACTGAAGGAGTGTGGTCCTCGATTTATCCCTGGACTTCCGCGAATTGAATGTCACTGGAGGACACGGTTAAGCGTGAGTCCATCAGTCGCGCAAAAGCTTGGTGTCGCGCTTGGTTTATTTGCCGAAGTGTGCAGCCAAGAAGGAGGGCACAGTCGTGCTCGGAGTAGCGCTCCTCTTGGAAAATCGCACATGTGGGTCGCAACCGGGATTGAAAATGAGCTGGCAACGCTTGGATGCGGCTTTAATTCCCGAATCGCAATTTGGATGATGACGCGCTTCGCCCAGGAATGGGCCCAGTCCCTGAAAACTCCGTTTTCCTTAATACAGTGTTCCAGACCCGCTACGAAGCATTGCTCTGCCCGTGCGTGATCGCCGGTCATCACCAAAGAAAGCTGGTACAGATCATCGATCTCCTCGGTAAATACGCGACAGAAGTCCTCAGAGGTGGCGTATTCATTTGCCGGTCGCTTTCCTGTTCGGTTTGTTTGAGGACAAGTCATCTTGTTTCAAAGCCGCTGTATTTGGGATAGAACCACAGTTCGAACCAAGAGCGAGGATGCAAGCCTTATGCCAACTGCTCACGTGTCCAGGACTGCCCAGGTATTTGAAATGGAAATGGTTAGAACTCCGATTCGATGAACGCAGACGAGCGGGTGTCATCCTTTAAACGTGCGGCGGCCCTTGGTCGATGGAAGAGTTGGCCCTTTGTCTAGCCGTAGTTCTTTCAGCAGGGTCTGGGAATGTCCGGCTACCGTAACGTGACCCTCAGCCCGAACAAGATAGGAAGATAGACTATCGAAGCGGCGAGCAGTTGGCGCGCAGATCCCCTCGACCGTTCAAACGCGAATCGCAAGCCAAAGTAGAGAAAGCCGAGACCCAGCGATAGGGCCGCCCCACGAAAAATGGCCGCATGTGCTGCAGGCGATCGCACGATGCTGATTGGAACTAAGGCTAACAGTGGCAAGGCGGTTTGCAGAATCACGAGAGTGAGTCTCGCGTGCCCCTTCGGCAGCATTAAGTAGCCAGCGCGGTCATAGTCTTCGCGGTACATCCATGCGATGGCCATGAAGTGTGGAAACTGCCACAGAAAGAGGATGGCGTACAGCAGCCACGCCTCGCTACTCAATCCTCCCGACGCGGCCGCCCAGCCAATCAACGGAGGCATTGCGCCAGGGAAGGCACCGACGAGAACGCAGAGAGGCGTCTCACGTTTCAGCGGAGTGTATAGGAACAGATAGGACAGTAACGTGAGGAGTGCCAGCAGGCTCGCGAGCCCACCGACAGCCACCGCGAGATAGATGGTCCCGGCCAGAGCCAGCACGATTCCAAAGGCCAGGACAGCATGGGGTTCAAGGCGGCCGGCAGCGGCGGGGCGCCGGGCGGTCCTGCGCATGTGTGCATCAAAGCTGCGTTCGATGTACTGGTTCAGTGTCGCCGTCCCGCTTGCAACGAGCAACGTCCCAAGCAAAGTATTGAACATGGCGACGAATGAGAACTTTTGTCCCGTGCTTGCACCGCCCAGGTAGAACCCCACAAAAGTTGTGATCAAAATCAGAAAGTTGACTTCCGGCTTGGTTAGCGCCCAGTAATCAGAGAGCAGGGCGGACACTGTGACACGGCGGCCTTTCATTGGGGGCGCTTTGAGCACGGGAATGAGAGGCTTGGCGGACATCTAGAAAACCTCCATGCGCTGCTGGGTCGTATGCGATCCCACGCTGAGTTGCGTGTCTGATATCGGAAACGAGTATGGGTGCGAATTCTGGGGTGAGAGCAGCCGCGCTGCGACAATCGTTCCGGCGACCAAATAAACGACGGTGACGCAGGTCCACATCAATGCGCCGGCACACTGTTGGTCCGCAAGAGCAGAGAGCCCGAGCATGCCCGGAGATGAGAAATAAACCGAGTAAACCACGCGGTCGCAGAAGACTAGAAATCCCGAAAGAATATCGCACGGCAAGGTGGCGAGAAAAAGATACAAAAGGATCGACCACTCCGACCCGTCCGAAGCGCTCGGCCCAATACGGATGACGGGCCACCAGAAAAGAACTCCAGATATCAGAAACGAGGTCTGCTCGATTCCATGCCACAGTTCCGATCGCATTCCGAGCGCAAAGAAAAAAGGAATATGCCATCCAATCAGAGCGGCAGCGGCGGCAAGCCAGCAAACTGTGGCGTTTGCCAACGACTTCTCAAGTCGCTTCATTAACGCCCAATGAGGAATTGGCGCGAGGAACGCTTCGATGAATCGGGGGGATGAACCTTGCGTCAGCGGCTTTATTGGCGCGCCAAGCCATATGAAAGGAGGGGCCAGAGTCATGAGCAGCAAATGCTGAATCATGTGGACCGTTAGCAGTTGGTGATCGAGGGCCGCTATCGGGGAAGCTACTGCAATCAAGATGAGGAACAGTCCCAGGAAAAAACTCGCGGCGCGCCAGCCGCCGACGCTGTCCCGTTCAAGCCTGCGAATGCGAATCCATCCCCGCACGTAGATTAGCGCTGCGAGAATCAAGACCGCAGAAGCCCAGAATGATTCGACAGCGGCGTGATGAGTGTGTGGCATCGCTGGATCCTATTGCTGTGTGCCGGGAGATTTCTGACTGCTTCCGCCAAGTGCCACGTCACGTGACGCGTCGCGCGCGGGAGCTTGCCCAGCGGGATGCAACGTTTCCAGAAATGCAACGAGCGCAGTAGTCTCCGCTGGACTCAAGTTTTTTCCATATGCGGGCATGTTGCCGCCGCCCTGAATTACCTGCCGGATGAGCTGGTCCTGTGTCAGTCGAACGGCGACCGAATCCAGGGACGGGCCTCTCTTTCCACCGGTTTCGCCAAGCGAGTGGCAGTTGCGGCACTGCTTGACCTGAAAGACCAGCGCGCCCTGGCGCTCCAGTGCAGTGGTGCCATGCACAAAGCGGTCCGGGACGGGATCACCGCTCCACGCGTTCATTTGTGGACTCCACGGCGCGAACTGTGCGAGCCGGGTGAAAGTTCCCAGGGTGATCGCAATCAGCATCACCGTAAGGACCGCAATGGGCCGGCGCTTCCAGCTCTTTTCTCCTTCGCCGGAAAGAAACGGCAGAAGAATCAACGCCAGGATCGCCACCACTGGGCCGATGAGTAGAAATGGCGTCTCCATCGAGGGAGGAAGCAGTGAGAGCAAAGCGTAAAGCCATAGAAAAAAGTAATCCGGCTTGGGAGCGGTCTGGATGATCGTCGGATCGGGCTGGCCGGTCGGTCCAAACGGACCGAAGTAGAAGGCGCACGCGGCGATAGCCAAAATAATAAATGCCGCGAAGAACAAATCCTTCCAGATCGCATACGGCACGAAAGGCGCGCCGTCTTCCTTCGTCAACGCGTGATATTCGCGTTCATAGGTGGCTCGCTTTACGACGCGGCCCGGCATGGGCCATTCGTTGATGCCCAGTTTCAGCACCATCAGAAGGTGAAGACCTACGAACGCGATAAGCATTCCGGGAATTACGAACACGTGCAGAGCAAAAAATCGGGAGAGGGTTGCGCCGGCGATGATTGGCCCACCCAGCATCAGCTTTACCACGAAGGGACCGATGATCGGAACGCGGCTGGCGATGGAAGCGCCGATTCCCAATCCCCAGTATGCGTCCTGATCGAAGCGCAGCACTTGTCCGCTAAAGGCCATGCCCAAGGTCATCAGCAGAAGAAAAACGCCAATAACCCAGGTGAGTTCACGCGGAAACTTGTGAGCCCCGAACAGGAAGACCTGCACCATGTGAATCAGAACAATGGCGACCATGAAGTTGGAGCCCCATCCGTGCATCGCGCGAATGAACCAGCCGAGCGCCACCTGATGGTTCAAAGCCTGGAGACTGCTCCATGCCTCGCCGGCTGAGGGCACGTAGATCAATGCCAGCAGAATTCCCGTCACAAGCTGGAGAAGGAAGACTGTGAGCGCCGCGCTGCCAAACACGTAGAACCAACTGGCCGTGTTCCGGGGTACGGGATGCTCGGCGGCCTCACGAATCGGCGCCGCAAGCTGCAGGCGATGGTCGAACCATTCCCCAATCTTTCCAATCAAGATGCGCATGGCGGCTTCTCCCCGGTGAGAGATGCGATCGCCGCTCCCGGCGTGGGCAACTCACCAGCCTGAATGGTGACCAGGCCGTTCTCAACTTTGTAGGGATATTCGAACAGGCCTCGTTCCGGTGGCCCCGACGCGCGCGAGCCATCACGGTAGTACGCTCCGCCATGACAAGGGCACATAAATAGACCGGATTGCTGAAACCAGCGGACCGGGCAGCCGAGATGTGCACAGTTGATGGCAAAGACCTGGAACTGATCGCCACCAATACGCCGGACCCAGCAGGCAGTGTCCACCGTCTTGCCATCTGTGGGCATCACGTATGGATTCCGAAAAGTAGCCAGCCGCGTTTCGCCTTCAGGAAAGTCGTTTACAGCCCCGAGCGGGACCCAAGAGAGATAGCCGCTGGCACGACCGCGCGTAACCGAGGAAAGCAGAAATCCAACCACCGGCACCGCCACTACCATAGCCGCGAATCCGTTGAAGAGAATTCCCAGTTTCATGAAAAACCCGCGGCGCGAAATAGTGGAGACAGTCGACGGAGCAACAACAGGTTTAGTGGACATAATCTGAACTCCTAATGCTGCGAGTAATTCGAAGCCGAATAAGGCTGCCCGGGGTTCTGCACGCGGCGTGACGCAAGCCAGGCAACTACATCCGTAATTTCCTGGTTCGCCATTGGTTTTCCAGGTACGTTGGCGCGCCAGTCTGGCGCGCCCAATTCTGGCCGGCCCGCGATCACGATCGTGCGCAGTCCCTGATCGCTGACGAGGGCCAAGAATGAATCATTGGTGACGGCGCTGCCCTTGCGCGTGCCTTGGCCTTCAGGACCATGGCACGAAGCGCAGTACTTTCCGTAAACCAGTTCACCCTTGGCGGCGTTGCCCGGAGTAGTTGCCGCATACGAAGGCGGATTGCTTCCGTCGAGAACTTCGTTGTGCGCCCAACGTGACAATATGCCGCTCGTGATCGCATCAATCTGTTTGTCCGTCAGCATTCCGCCTGCGCTCTGAGCGAAGGCGGGCATCGAGGTTCCATGTACGCCGTTAGCGATCACTTTGCGCATGGACGCTTCATTCACAATGCCGAGGTAAACTGGATCTCCCAGCGCGATCGCTGCCCCTCCGCGTCCTTGTGCGCCATGGCAGCCCGCGCAGTTCTGTGAGTAGAGAGTGGCGAATTCCAAAATCTGGTCGGGCGCTGCCGCTTCCGAATCCTTCTGGGGCTGACCATGAGGAGAGCTACTACAACCCGAGAGCAGCATGCTCAGCACCGCTAACCCACATAGATAGCGATATCGGTTCATGGGTGCTTCTCTCCTTCTCGTGGCGGAGTGATTCCCGGAGCTTCGATCCCTGCGCGTATAGCGAATGACAGATTCTCCCGCGTCGTCATCGGCGACTCCCGCATCACGACTAAACCTGCCACGATTCCGAAGGCCACCTGCGAAGCAATAAACCACGGCCAGTCGATGTGGCTGGCAAGCAGTGGATTGAGCAGGCCCAACATTGTGTAGAGGAGCCCCGACCATAGGACAGGGCCGATCAACCCTCCGAGCACGATCGGGCGGTGCGCGAACATAGGAAGCATCGCGCCGTAGAGCAAACCGACCAGCGCAGACACAACGATGTGTAGAACCAAAGCAATCGCGAAGCTGTCAGCGTGAAATGAATTTAACTGTCCAGGCCCGAGCTTCAGCGATTCGGCGTACACGACCGCAGCGAGAAGATTGATCGGGTACCAGATGCTTCCCGCCTTTAGCACGCCGTAGGCACAGGCCAGTACCGCCATCGCGACGCTCCCAGCCAGTCCGCCCTTCACGCCCGCTGATACTGGATAGGTTTTTACCGGCAGCCAGGCCCGCACATGATGCCCAATCGGAAGTAACTCAACCACCCGGCGTTCGGTGGCTATACGGAAGTCTTCTGGAACCACAGGCACAACTTCTTCGTGCTCGTAAGGGAAGACTTCGCGAAACCAGCCGATGCAGCCCGCGAGCGAAAGAACGGCACCCAGGAGGGTGACCGATAAGCTTGTGACCAGGCCTGCAAACATCAAGGCGAAGCCGAAAGCCAGAACAAAGGGCCAGGATGTCGGCGCGGGCACTTCAATCTCGCGCGGCGCCAGGGGGCTTTCGCTCATTTGCTCGGTTGTCAGCAACGTTGCCATTTCATTCCCTCAACGTCCCAGAACGTAAACCACGGTAAAAACCACCACCCACACGGCATCGACAAAGTGCCAATACATCGCGAGCACTTCCACCCGGCGCGACTGCTCGACTCGCACGCGTCCGGCCAAAGCGAAGATCGCCACAATCAGCAGCATGATCAGACCTGCGGTGACGTGAAAGCCGTGCAGACCGACCAGGGAGTAGTAGGTTGTTCCGAACAAGTTCGTCGAGATCGTGAGCCCATGTTCGTAAATCAGCCGGTGCCACTCCTGCGCCGTACCATACAAAAACGAACCGCCCAGAGCGATGGTGAGCAGCCATAGGCCGACAAAGGCACCCACTCTTTCCCGTGCGAGCGACTTCGCGGCAAAGTGAATGGTCAGGCTGCTCGATAAGAGGCAGATGGTGTAGAAGATCGGCGTCTCGAGCACTTCGCGCGGAGTCGGGCCGCTGAGGCTTTTTCCCACATAGAACAGATAAGCAACCACAAAGATCGTGAAGATCGCCGACTCGGCGATAATGAGGCCGGCCATCGCGACTTTGCCACGATACGGAAGGCTCCAGGCCACCGACGCCTCGGGGAACCGATTTGCCATCGCAGAATTTGCTATCGCGCTCATTGCATTGTTCCTTCACTCATAACGGCTGTCTGGATCTTCGGGATGCTTCAGGTCCCACAACGGCCGGCGGGTCGCGACCACAGGAATGGAAGCGAAGTTATACGCAGGCGGCGGCGAGGTGGTGGACCATTCGAGCGTCCATGCGTCCCACGGGTCGTTGCCCGCCTTGGCGCCCTTGAAATAGGAAATAATCAGGTTAGCCACAAACAGCAGGATGGCGATCGCCTGAATGAACGCGCCGATGCTGACAAGCAGGTTCAAAGTATTCCAACCGCGGCCTGGCTCGTAAGTGTAGATTCGGCGGGGCATGCCCAGGAGGCCGGGAAAGTGCATGAGGTCGAATGTCAGATGGAAGCCGATCACGAACACCCAGAAGTGAACCTTGCCGAGGGTTTCGTTCAACATTCTTCCCGTGATTTTTGGGTACCAGTAATAGATGGCGGCGAACACGGCAAACACAACCCCGCCTACCAATGTATAGTGAAAATGCGCGACTACGAAATACGACAAGCTAAGCTGTGAAGCGAAGGCGGCACTTCCCAGCATGACGCCGGTCAGGCCGGCAATCAGGAATTGGAAGAGAAATGCGATGCTGAACAGCATCGGTGTTTTGAACTGAATCCTTCCGCCCCACATGGTGCCCAGCCAATTAAAGATCTTGATTCCCGTGGGAACGCCGACCGCCATCGTGGTAATCGCGAAAAAACTGTTGGCGTAAGAGTTCATTCCTACGGTGAACATGTGGTGCGCCCACACGCTCATGCTCACGAAGCCGATGCAGACCGTGGCCGCGACCATCACCGGATATCCGAAAATCGGCTTCCGTGAAAACACCGGGATGATTTCCGACATGAAAGCAAAGCAGGGAATAATAAGGACGTATACTTCCGGATGGCCAAATATCCAAAAGAAGTGCATCCAGAGCACGGCGGAGCCCCCCGCCTGCGTGTCGAAGAAATGGCCTCCTAGATATCGATCGATGAGCAGCATCATCTGTGCCGCGGTCAGGGGCGAAACAGCGATCAGAACCATTCCCGCCATGACCAAATTAAGCCATGCCAGCAAGGGCATGCGGTTGAGCTTCATACCTGGGCAGCGCATGCACAGAATGGTCGCGATTATGTTGATCGCGGTTCCAATGCTTCCAAACCCGGAAACCAGCAGCGCCAGTGTCCAATAATCAGTGCTGTGGCCTGGCGAAAACGCCCGTGCCGTCAGTGGCGCGTACGCCCACCAACCCACATCCGGAGCGTTGCCCGCGCCGTAGAGCCCATTTGCGCCCACCAGGCTGAAGTAGAGAAGAAATCCACCCAGCGCCGAAAGCCAGAAGCTGAAGGCATTCAGCCGCGGAAATGCCATATCTCGAGCACCAATCATTAGTGGCACAAGATAGTTCGCGAAGCCAAACAGGATTGGCATGCCCATGAAGAAAACCATGGTTGTGCCGTGCATTGTGAACAGTCGGTTGAAGACCTGCGGCGAAACAAAATGATTGTGCGGGAACATCAGCTGAATGCGGATGATGAGCGCTTCGACACCGGCGATCACCAGAAATAGTAGGGCGTAGAGAATATAGAGGACGCCCAAGCGCTTGTGGTCAACCGTGGTTACCCACTCGTGAAGCGTGTCAACCCACGGCTTCTCGTTAATCTGCACGCCGGGAATCGTGATTGCATTCGATGACATATTGGCCTTCAACGTCCTACCGAAGTGTCTCCATATAACTCACGACCGCATCCAGGTCCGCATCGTTCAACTGCATGGCCGGCATCAGCGAGCCGGGCTTGATCGCGTTTGGGTTCTGAATCCAAAGCCGGAGGTTTTGTGGTGTATTTGTTGCCGCACCGGAGGCGATCGTGGCGCGGGTCATCAAATGTGTGAGATCCGGGCCGAAGCGCCCGTTAGCAGCTGTCGCTCCCACGGCATGACAGTTCATGCAGGCATTGCTTTCAAAAACTCGTCTGCCGGTCTCCACGCTTGCGTCCTGAACGGCGGGCTGTTGTTGGCCACGGACCCAGGTGGCAAAATCTTCCGGACTATCCACAGAGACGCGTAGCAGCATCTTTGCGTGCTGAACTCCGCAGTACTGCGCGCACTGACCAAGAAAGATTCCTGTGCGCTGCGGGTCCATCCACATCCGGTTCGGATGGTTGGGAATCAGGTCGGTCTTGCCGGCGAGTTCCGGGATCCAGAAGCTGTGGTCGGTGTCAGCCGAAAGCAAGGTTAGGAACGTAGGAGTCGGATTCGCGGGATCGCTCACCGGGATGTGCAACTCATTCGCTGTAACGACCCCCAGCTTCGGGTAGCGAAACTCCCACCAGTATTGGTGTCCGATGGCGGTGACCTCGATGGCGCCCGGGGGTTGGGGAGCATCCTGGACGGCATGGATTACTCTCGCCGTGGCCAGGAACAACACCACCACGATGAGGATGGGAATGATGGTCCAGGCCATCTCAATCTGTGTGCTTCCGTACACCTGGGGCGGTTCGCGTCCGGCATCCGCGGCTTGCCCGCGGAACTTAATGACGGAATAGGCCAGTAGCGTAAAGACGACGACAAAGATGATCCCGGTAATGACAAGGACAAATACAGAAAGGTGAGTGACCATCCTCGCCGGTGTCGACGCCGGAGTGAAGATGTTCGTACCGTTCGCGGGCTCGCTTGCGGCGAACGCGGCAGTGGACAGGAAAGCGATGACCATCCCTTGCCAAAGGCTCCGCAAATCCGAAAATCTCATTCGCCGCATCAACATTTCTCTTCTTTCTGATTTGGCCTGAGGCGCTGTTCTTCGAAAACGCGATCGCCGGTACGTTTCAGAATTCCGCGCTACAGCGACTGAAAGCAAGCGAAATACCAAACGGACGGCGGATGTTCCTGATTGAGATCGCAATGAATCGCTGCGATCCATGTCCGTTATGCAAGCGTGGCCAGGGGCATCAATTCGACAGAAGACTGACAGCGTCAGCAATTCACCTTTTTTTGGTCGAATCGCTAACCAACTGTCACTCGGCCGGCTTAGAAGTGGCGATTATCTAATGGAACAACAATTGCACCGTCTCATGGTGCGATTTGTCTGTTGCGAGTAGATGGCCTGGTGTGGCCACGGGCAAAGCCAGCGTGGTCGGCCCGCAGAGACCGTGACGAGAGGGAAACAAATGGCAAAGAGAGTAGCGGACCTGCTTGTAGATGTTTTGGCGGAGGCAGGAGTACAGCGGGTTTACGGCGTCAGCGGGGATTCGCTCAACGGAATCACGGATTCGATTCGCACGCGCGATGGGATCCAATGGGTTCACACACGCCATGAAGAGGTCGCGGCGTTCGCGGCCGGCGCCGAAGCGCATCTCACCGGGAAATTAGGTGTCTGCGCCGGCAGCTGCGGCCCCGGGAACCTGCACCTAATCAACGGCCTCTACGATTGTCACCGCAGCCGCGTCCCCGTCCTTGCCATTGCCGCTCAGATTCCGAGTAACGAAATCGGCAGCGGATACTTTCAGGAGACTCATCCCGAGCATCTCTTCGCGCAATGCAGCCATTACTGTGAACTGGTCTCGCATCCGGAGCAGATGCCGCGGGTGCTCGAGATTGCGATGCAGACTGCAATCTCAAGGCGCGGCGTCGCCGTCGTTGCTATACCAGGAGACGTGGCCATGCGAGATGCCGTCCAGCAATCGACGCGGCTGCGCTTTTCCGACGCAAGGCCGTCCGTGTGCCCTTCCGACGACGAACTCAACATCCTAGCGGACCTGCTGAATCGGTCGCAGAAAATAACCATCCTAGGGGGCGCAGGCTGCGCCGGAGCACACGACGAGCTGATTGCGGTTGCAGCCAAGCTGCAAGCTCCCATTGTCCACGCGATGCGGGGAAAAGAGTTCATCGAATACGACAACCCGTTCGACGTGGGCATGACAGGTCTGCTCGGGTTCTCTTCCGGCTATCACGCCATGCTGAATTGCGAAGTGCTACTGATGATTGGCACAGACTTCCCATATCAGCAGTTCTTCCCTAAAGACGCCACCATCGTGCAGATCGATGTTCGCGGAGGACAGATCGGGCGCCGCAGCAAGGTGGACTTCGGCTTTGTGGGGGACACAAAAACCACGCTCCGGGCTCTGCTGCCGAAGCTGGACCAAAACCAGTACGAAACGCACCTAGAGGAATCCGTAGGGCACTATCGCAAAGCACGCAAGACCCTGGACGACCTGGCCGTACCCAGTTCCATTAACAAGCCGATCCATCCTCAGTATGTCGCGCGCCTGCTCGATCAACTCGCAACCGAGGATGCAGTGTTCACCTGCGACGTGGGGACGCCAACGATCTGGGCCGCACGGTATCTCACCATGAACGGCAAACGAAGGATCATCGGTTCCTTTACCCACGGGTCGATGGCCAACGCTCTACCGCAAGCGATCGGCGCACAGGCCAGCTATCCGGGCCGGCAGGTGATTTCGATGTCGGGTGATGGCGGTTTCGCCATGCTCATGGGCGACCTGCTCACGCTTGGCCAACATCAATTGCCGGTGAAGGTCGTCGTATTCAAGAACGATTCGCTCGCTTTCGTCGAACTGGAGATGAAGGCCGCCGGGATCCTCGATTTCAGCACCGACCTGCGCAATCCCGACTTCGCAAAAATCGCGGAGGGCGCTGGCCTGCTCGGGCTGAAAGCGGAAACCGCTGATGACGTAGAACCGATGCTTGCGCAGGCGCTCAAATATGACGGTCCGGCACTGGTCGAGGTGCCGGTTTCGCGGCAGGAACTATCCATGCCACCGACCATCACTTTGGAGCAAGCGAAGGGCTTCAGCCTCTTCATGATGAAAGCGGTCCTCAGCGGGCGCGGGGACGAGATTGTCGATCTCGCCCGAGTCAATCTGCTCCGCTAAGGACGATGGATAACTAAGGAAGGATACGCATGATCACAACACTACCCGTCACGGAAGCCGATTTGTCGACTATTCCTCGTGGTTTGGATCTTCTCAACCGACAAGCTCTGAACAAGGGCACGGCATTCACTGAGGAAGAGCGCACAGAATTTGGCCTACACGGGCTTCTTCCGCCGCATCTCGAGACTCTCAACGAGCAAGTTGTCCGAGCGTACGAGGCTTACAACAGAAAAGACGATGATCTCGAGCGGCATATCTACTTGCGCGCCCTGCAGGACGCGAACGAGGTCCTTTTTTATCGCCTTCTGCTGGAGCACATCGAAGAAATGACGCCGATGGTTTACACGCCGACGGTTGCGCTGGCATGTGAGCAATTCAGCCACATCTATCGTCGGGCACGTGGGCTATTCATTTCTTATCCGCTCCGCGACTCTATTCCGCAGCTGCTGCGAAATCGGCCAAATAAGGACGTTGATGTAATCGTCGTGACTGACGGCGAGCGCATTCTGGGCATCGGTGACCAGGGCGCAGGTGGACTCGGTATCCCTATCGGCAAACTTTCTCTGTACACGCTAATCGGGGGCATTCGTCCGGAACGAACACTGCCGATCGTGTTGGATGTGGGAACCAACAACGCAGAGCGACTGAAGGATCCCGAATACCTCGGATGGCGTCATGAACGAGTTGCCGGGCAAGCATACTTCGACTTCGTAGATCAGTTCGTGCAGGCGGTAAAACAGGAGCTTCCTGAAACATGCCTGCAGTGGGAGGATTTCGCGACTCCTCATGCCCGCCCGATTCTCAATCGCTATCGCGACCAGTTGTTGACCTTTAACGACGACATCCAGGGAACGTCGGCGGTTGCCCTCGGCGCCATCTTGGGCGCCGTCAAGGTGACTGGAAAAAGCCTGAAGCGGCAGCAGATTGTCATGCTCGGCGCGGGTTCAGCCGGTATCGGAGTTGCGGACGGTCTACGCGCAGCCATGAGGGAAGAGGGCTTGACCGAGCAAGAGGCAGAGAGCCGCTTCTGGGTCATCGACAAAGATGGCCTTCTGCACTCAGGCCGAAAAGAACTAACTCTTGAGCAGGTCGTTTATGCCCGACCAGAGAGCGAAATCGCTGGCTGGCCTCGAACGTCCGACGGACAAATCGGTCTCGCTGACGTAATTGGAAAAATCAACGCAACCATTCTGATTGGCCTTTCAACCGTGGGCGGCGCCTTTTCGGAACCAATTGTTCGCGAGATGGCTCGCAAGGTCGAGCTGCCGATAATTTTCCCACTCTCGAATCCGACCTCAAAATCGGAAGCGAAAGCCGAGGATTTGATTCAGTGGACCGATGGACGCGCGTTGGTAGCGTCCGGTTCCCCGTTTGCCCCCGTCAGTTACGGCGGCCGCAACATACCTATCGCGCAATGCAACAACATTTATATCTTCCCCGCGATGGGACTTGGTCTGGTTGCTTCCGGTGCCCGCCGAGTCACAGAGCCAATGATGCTGGCAGCGGCCCGAGCGCTTGCCGCAAATTCGCCGGCGCTCAAAGATCCATCTGCGTCCCTGCTTCCTCCGCTCACTCAGCTCAGGAAGGTCGCGGCTTCGATTGCTATAGCCGTTGGAGTCGAAGCACAAAAGAATGGCGTCGCCCCAAAGCTCAGCGAGGACGAACTGCGTGAACGAGTGCTGAAGACGCAGTGGACGCCCGCTTACACCGCGCTGGAATAGCAAACGCTGAAAAAACGAGGTAGAAATGGCAAGCAATACGAGCGGGAATCTGGTCCACCCTGTTGGGAATGTGACGACGCAAAGGGTAGCGGTTAGCCATCCTGCCATGGCGTTCTGGCACACCATGATCGGGAAGAAGGTCGTCATGGCGGTTACCGGAGTGGTGCTGGTTGGATTCGTGATCGCCCACATGGTGGGCAATCTCAAAATATTTACGGGGCCGGACGAGATCAACGCCTACTCACGATTCCTACGGGAAGTAGGCTCACCTGGGCTTGCGTATGGAGAACTACTCTGGATTGTGCGAGCTGTCCTGCTCACATGTGTGGCCCTTCATATCACCGCCGCACTCCAGCTCAGCCGGATGAGCTGGGCAGCGCGACCGGTTGAATATGAAGTCAAGCGCAATATCGAAATGACATTCTCCGCGCGGGTGATGCGCTGGGGGGGAGTCCTGCTGGCTGTCTTCATCATTTTTCATCTTCTTCACCTGACCGCAGGTGCAGTTGGGTTTCGTGCAGGACAGTTCAGGCATCTCGCCGTTTACCAGAACTTCACGCAAGCCTTCACTGTTTGGCCGGTTGCGCTCTTCTACGTCGTAGCGCTGGGTGCGCTTTGCCTCCACTTGGACCATGGAATCTGGAGCATGCTGCAAACCCTTGGCTGGAATACGGCTCGAAACGAAAAGACCCTCAAGATCGCCTCACGAGCAATCGCAATCGTGGTCTTTCTTGGATTCAGCTCAGTTCCGGTCTCGGTCTGGGCAGGCTGGTTGCATTAGTCGCTGATTGCATTATTGAAGGAGCACAGAAATGTTGGAAGCCAGGATACCCTCAGGTCCAATTGAGCAGAAGTGGGACAACTGCCGCTACGAGATGAAGCTGGTGAATCCCGCGAATCGCCGGAAACACTCGATCATCGTAGTGGGAGCAGGGCTAGCAGGAGCGGCAGCCGCTGCGACTCTCGGCCGGCAAGGCTACCACGTCGATTGCTTTTCCCACCACGACACCCCGCGGCGGGCACATTCGATCGCAGCCCAGGGAGGCATCAACTCCGCCAAGAACTATCGCAACGACGGCGACAGCGTTTTGCGCCTATTTAAGGATACGGTCAAGGGCGGCGACTATCGCGCCCGCGAAGCCAACGTGTATCGTCTGGCGGAAGTTAGCGGCAACATTATCGACCAGTGCGTGGCTCAAGGCGTGCCGTTTGCGAGAGAGTATGGCGGACTTCTGGACAATCGCTCCTTTGGCGGCGTGCAGGTCGAACGAACTTTCTACGCGCGAGGCCAGACGGGGCAGCAGCTGTTGCTCGGCGCTTACCAGGCACTCGAAGAGCAGATAGCGACGGGGACAGTCACGATGCATTTCCGCAGCGAACTCCTTGACGTCGTCCTTGTCAATGGCAGAGCACGCGGCATAGTGACGCGTGACTTAGTGACCGGGCAACTGGATTGCCACTCTGCCGACGTGGTAGTGCTGGCAACCGGAGGATATTCCAACGTCTTCTATCTCTCGACGAACGCCAAGGCTTCGAACTGCACCGCGATATGGCGTGCCCATCGCCGTGGCGCCCTCTTTGGGAACCCGTGTTTTACGCAGATCCATCCGACGTGTATCCCGTTGAGCAGCGATTTTCAGTCCAAGCTGACGCTGATGTCCGAGTCTCTCCGGAATGATGGACGCATATGGGTACCGAAGAAGAAGGGTGACACCCGCGCTCCAAATCAGATTCCGGAAAGCGAGCGCGATTATTACCTCGAGAATCGTTACCCAAGCTTTGGAAACCTCGTACCCCGCGATGTTGCGTCGCGAAACGCGAAGGAAGTATGCGACGAAGGACGCGGCGTGGGTCCGCATGGCCAGGGTGTCTTCTTGGATTTTGCTGATGCGATTCAACGGCTCGGCCTGCAAACTGTTCGCGAGAAGTATGGCAACCTGTTCGAGATTTACGAAAGGATTACCGGAGAAGACGCATACGCAGTGCCAATGCGGATCTATCCCGCTCCCCACTACACGATGGGCGGACTGTGGGTTGACTATCACCTGATGTCCACCATCCCCGGATTGTTCGTGGGCGGTGAGGCGAACTTCTCCGACCACGGTGCCAACCGGCTCGGCGCCAGCGCGCTCATGCAGGGTCTTGCCGACGGCTACTTCGTTCTCCCGGCCACTGTGCCCGATTACATTGCTGCCAACAAATTGGATCCTGTGAGTGCCTCCGACGGCGCGTTCAATGCAACCAAGGCCGAGGTGAAGGATCGTATAGACAAGCTGCTTGCGATCAATGGGAAACGCACTCCAGATTCGTTCCATAAAGAGCTTGGAAAGATGGTTTGGGACGATTGTGGCATGGCCCGTGCTGATGCAGGATTGCGCAAGGCCCTCGATCGAATTCCGGAATTGCGTGACGAGTTCTGGCACAACCTTCGTGTTGTCGGTTCAGGCGAGGAGCTCAACCAGAGTCTCGAGAAAGCAAACCGTATTTCCGATTTTCTCGAACTCGCCGAACTCATGTGCACCGACGCGTTAGAGCGCACAGAATCGTGCGGAGGCCACTTCCGCATGGAAAGCCAAACACCCGAGGGTGAGGCGAAACGTGACGACGCAAATTTTGCCTACACGGCCGCCTGGGAATGGAAAGGTGCAGGCCAAGCGCACGCCTTGCACAAAGAACCGCTCAGCTTCGAGTATGTCCCGCTTTCGCAAAGGAGTTACAAGTAGCCATGAATCTCACGCTCAGAGTTTGGCGCCAGCAGAACGCAAACGCGGCGGGCAGCTTCGTCACCTATCAGGCGAACAATGTCACACCCGACATGTCGTTCCTCGAAATGCTGGACGCGCTCAACGAGGACTTGATCGGCCGGCAAGAGCCTCCTGTCGCGTTCGAGCACGATTGTCGCGAGGGCATCTGCGGCTCTTGCGGTTTCCTGATCGATGGTGTGGCCCATGGCGGTCAGCGCGGTACCACCGTATGCCAACTTTCGATGCGCTTCTTCAAAGATGGCGATCAGTTAACCCTCGAGCCGTGGAGGGCGCGGGCGTTCCCGGTTATCCGCGATCTGATCGTGAACCGCTCCGCTTTTGACCGGATCATTCAGGCTGGAGGTTTCATCAGCGCACCGACGGGAAGCACTCCTGCCGCCAATGCGATCCTGGTTCCAAAAGAAGATGCAGACACTGCGTTTGACGCAGCTGCATGTATTGGCTGTGGCGCCTGCGTCGCTGCCTGCCCAAATGCGTCGGCCATGCTTTTCACCTCGGCCAAAATAACTCACCTGAACTCGCTTCCCCAGGGTCAACCGCAGCGTGATCAGCGAACCCTGAGCATGGTAGCCACGATGAGAAATGAACTCTTCGGAAGCTGCACCAATCACGGCGAATGCGAAGCGGTATGCCCCAAACGGATACCTCTGGAGTTCATCGGGAAGATGAACCGCGATCTGATGCGAACGGCGTGGCACCGGCATCGAGAGCCACTCGTGATTCCTAGTCTTGTGCAACTACCTTCTGCCGAGGACTCTCATGAGCAATTCCATGAGGGTATTGGCTCACAACTTCACGAGGATGCTCAACAGCGGCTTCACGAGGAGGCTCAGGCGCATGTCGTAGCGGAGTCCCCAGAGCCCGCTGCGACGCACTGAGGTCTTGCAATATGGCGAGCAAGAACATGATGAGCCTCACAATTACTGAGGAGTTCCGTATAGAAGAGGACGCGCTAGGCGACGTCCAGGTTCCAAGCAAGCACTTGTGGGGTGCGCAGACCCAACGCTCGCATGGCAATTTTCCGATTGGCGTTGAGCGTTTTCGGTGGGGCCGCCCGGTCATTCGAGCTCTCGGCATTCTGAAGAAATGTGCCGCCTTGGCCAACGGTGAACTGGGCCAGCTTCCCAAAGAAAAAGTCGATCTGATCGTGCGTGCTGCACAGGAGGAGATCGACGGCCGCTTGGATGACCAATTTCCGCTGGTTGTCTTTCAGACCGGTTCTGGCACGCAGACCAACATGAATGCCAACGAGGTAATTGCCAATCGTGCGATTCAGCTTGCCGGCGGAGTGGTTGGCTCGAAGAAGCCAATTCATCCCAATGATGATGTGAATCACAGCCAATCGTCCAATGACACGTTTCCCACTGCGATGCACATCGCAACTGTGGAGGCGATCGAGGACCAATTGTTTCCTGCTCTCCGCGGCCTGCGCGATGTACTCGAAGCGAAGTCGCAACAGTATCGCAATGTCGTCATGGTAGGGCGCACACACCTTCAGGATGCTACGCCACTTACTCTTGGCCAATTGATCTCCGGCTGGGTAGCGCAAATTGATCAGGCTATCGATGGCATTCGCCAAACTCTCACAGGAATTTACGCACTCGCGATCGGCGGTACCGCAGTCGGCACGGGACTCAATGCCGATCCCCGCTTCGGTGAAGCAGCTGCGCGGCGGATCGCGGAAGAAACCGGTCAGCCATTTATCTCGGCTCCCAACAAATTTGCGGCACTCTCGGCGCATGACGGCATGGTCAGCGTGAGCGGAGCACTTCGCACACTTGCCGGGGCCTTGATGAAGATCGGGAACGATGTACGTTGGTATGCCTGTGGCCCGCGGGCCGGGTTCGGCGAACTGAAAATCCCCGAAAACGAACCCGGCTCCTCAATCATGCCGGGCAAGATCAATCCGACTCAGTGCGAGGCGCTGACGATGGTCGCCGTTGAAGTATTTGGCAACGACCACGCCGTGGCGTTTGCAGGTTCGCAGGGTAACTTCCAACTAAATGTATACAAGCCGATCATGCTGCACAACGTTCTAACTTCGCTCGAACTCCTAGCCGACGCCTCCCGCTCTTTCTGTGATCGCTGCGCCATCGGGATCGAGCCGAATGAAAAGCGTATCAAGGACCACTTAAACAATTCTCTGATGCTCGTGACGGCTCTCAATCCGCACATCGGATACGAGAAGGCGGCGAAGATCTCACTGACCGCATATCACGAGGATCTCAGCTTGCGTGAGGCTGCGTTGAAGCTCGGCTTCCTCACTCCGGAGCAGTTCGATGCATGGGTTCGCCCAGGGGAGATGACTCATCCCCTCTGAGGAATTCTCGACGTGAAAGGTGAAGGTACCTCTTTGAGGCTGAAACGCAATGTCCATGAACATGAAACGACAATTCCCCGTCTTATGTGTGGCTGGGGTAATCTCGTTTCTCGCGCTGTCCTCTATGGCTGTTTCGGCTCAACATGCGCCTAGTTCGCCAGATTATCCATGGCACACATCTACCGAGATCAGCGTCGAAGCAGATGCCAGAAGTATTCCTGACTCGAGGTTTGTCATAGATTCGGCTAAGACGTATTCGGTGGCGGAGTTGATTGATTTGGCTGAAGCACACAATCCGGCCACTCGTGTTTCGTGGGAGCGCGCCCGCGCTCAAGCGGCGGCACTGGGCGTATCGCGAAGCGAGTTGTTTCCGACGCTCGCAGCGGCTGCGCTGTCGCAGACAAACCGGCAGGAGGCCTTCTTTGGCAACCGCTTTTACAGCCAAGTTGTACAGGATTTCCAGGTGGAGCTAGACCTGAATTACACAGTTTTTGACTTCGGCGCCCGCTCCGGTCGAATCAATGCTGCGAAAGCGCAAGTGTTGGCGGCGAATTTCGCCTTTAATGACACCCATCGCACGGTCATTTACCAAGTGCAGCAGGCCTATTACCGGTTATTGAGTTCGATGGGGCAGGAGGAGGCCGCGCGAGCAAGTCTGTCGAACGCACAATCGGTGCAGCAAGCAGCCGAAGAACGCTTGAAAAATGGTCTTGCGACTCGACCAGACGTTCTGGAGGCGCGGAGTTCCACTGCCCAGGCGGAATACGATCTGCAGGCCATCCTCGGGGCTGAGGAGATTGCCCGCGGCGACCTGGCAACAGCAGTTGGGGCCTCCGCGACCACGGGGATCCAAGTCCACCCCCTGGACCAGGTGCCCACTCCTGAGTCGATCGACGATGCGGTCGACCAAGTGATCAACCGTGCACTCGGGCAACGCCCTGATCTGATGAAGCAGGTGGCCGAAATAAGGTTGGCAAATGCCAAAGTCAAGGAAGCGAGGGCGGCATACTACCCCGAGTTGACCCTCACTGCCAGCCCATCCGTCCCATCGCTGTACGGCATACAGTCTCCATATCCTTGGGCTCACACCGCTGATCTGACCGGCGGATTGAGCTTCAATCTGCGATGGACTGTGTTTGACGGAGGCGCACGAAAGAATCGGCTGGCCGAGGCTCGGGCCAATGCAAACGTGGCAGAAGCACAAGCCAACGTCAAACGAAATCAGATCGCGGATGAGGTTTGGACGGCTTACTCGAATCTAAACACTGCTTTTCGGCAGCGCCAGGCGGCAGTCGCTCTCCTCGAATCGGCCAGTCAGTCCTACAGCGCAGCGCTCGAATCGTACAACTACGGTGTGCGCAACTTGCTGGACGTAACTGCGGCTCAGCGTACTTTGGCACAAGCGCGCTCAGCCGATGTGTTGGCGCGAACGCAAGTGCTCACTTCGTTTGCAGAGGTGGCGTTCCGAACCGGAGATTCGATTCGTGCCAACGGGAAGCCCCGGCCATGAATGCGATCCGTGGATTTGCATGCGGTGTGTTCGTGCCCACTCTGCTGCTGCTGACGGGCTGCGGACGGGCTCCATCGTTCGACATTCTCGGCTCGTTCTTTCCTGCATGGCTTGTCTGTCTTGTGGTCTCCATTGTGCTGACGATCGCTTCGCGAGCGCTGCTGAATCGCTACGTTGAGATTGTCTGGCCCGTTCTCGTCTATCCGAGTTTGACAGCCATGTTCACATTCGCTTTATGGATTGTTCTGTTTCGGTGAATTTTATGACTACTGTTCCTTTGGATAAAGAAATGGTCACGAAAGCAAGCCGGAATCATGGGCGCAAGTTTGATAGCGTCACGTCGGAGAGGGGGTGGCGCAAGCTTCTGGGTCGTACAATCAGCATCGCGATTGTGGCGGCCGCAGTGATTCTTGGACTCACCGTACTTTACCGCGAGAGCTACTATCCGCGGACCGAAGATGCCGAAATATTTGCGAATTTCATCGGCATAGCGCCCCAAGTCGACGGTCCTCTCATCCGGCTGAACGTGAAAGACAACCAGTTCGTGAAAAAAGGCGAACTGCTGTACGAAATCGATGACCGCCCCTATGAATATGCCCTTGAAAACGCGGTTTCGGAGCAGAGCACTCTGGAAGGGCAAGTCGGGGACGAGCAACGAAAAATAGCAGCGTTGGAGAGCGCAGTGTCCGTCGCACAAGCGAACATTCACAGCTCGGAAGCCGACGTGGTCAATGCGGAGCGAGGCGTCGATCGGGCGCGCGCCGAATGGAATTACGCAAACAACAATTTGCACCGCATCGAACCATTGCTGGCGAAGCAGTTTGTCACCGTGGACGAAGTGGATAAAGCGAGATCTTCTGAAACTGCGCAAGCAGAAGCCCTGAGGCAAGCTGAATCTCGATTGCAGTTGGCGAAGGCGGAATTGAGCTCTGTCTTGGCGCAGCACGAACAGGCCAGGCATGCGGTCACAACGCTCGAACCCTTGATCAATCAGCGTGGAGCAAAAGCCGCGGCGGTGAAGAAGGCTCGGTACGATTTGGACAACTGCCGCGTCTATGCTCCGTTTGATGCTCGTGTGACCAACCTTACGATTTCCGAGGGCGCTTATGCTCACGTCGGCCAGCAAATGTTCACGCTCATCGATGCCCGCACTTGGTGGGCAGTTGGTAATTTCCGAGAAGGACAACTCAAGCGTATTACCCCAGGCATGCGGGCTGATGTCTATCTGATGTCGATGCCGAATCTCCGCTTTGCTGGTGTGGTGGATAGCGTCGGATTCGGGGTCACCCCGGACCCAGATAAAATCGGCAGCTTGCAACCGGGCCTTCCCGACCTGCAGCGCACATTAAACTGGGTTCATCTCGCATCGCGCTTTCCGGTCCGTGTACGGGTGGAGAATCCCACCCCTGACCTGTTTCGAATCAGTGAGTCGGCCGTAGTCACGATTCGAGGCGATTGAGAATGGCAACCATCGCCCAGAGCCTGCCTCGCCCATCCAGCGCACTGACCTGGCTGCGAGAATTTCTCAAAGAGGAACTTGCGCCTTACCCAGGCAGGGCTGCACTGGTAGGCAGGATGACGCTTGCCGCCACCCTCATCGTGATTGTCGGAATGACCTTCCGCATTCCGTACAGCTGGCAAGGTGCCGTTTATGCACTCATGGTTTCTCGGGAAAACACTCGATCGACGCTGCAGTCTGCGGCAACGATTTTCCTGGTGACCGGAATCGGCGCTGCCTATCTCTTAGCATCTGTTTGGTTTGTCATCAATATTCCCCTGCTTCATTTTCTCTGGGTTATTGCGACCTTCTTCCTCGCTTTCTATGGAGTTAGTGTGCTGACGAACTATACAGCGGCTGTGGCGTTCGTCAACCTGACCGCCGTTGGAATTCCACTGTGGGATCGGCGTGTACCGGCCGAAACCAGTGTGGAGGATACACTTTGGCTGTGCTTAGCCGTTTTGGTAGCGGTGGTGATCACTGCGGCTGTAGAGCTCGCGTTTGTGCGACTGCGGCCGGGGGACGAGGTCGTGTTACCCATTGGTGACCGATTGTCTGCGGTCGAAGATTTGATGACTTGCTACGCTGAGGGCCGCACCGTAGATCCTGGTATCGAGCAAAGAGTCATGCGGCTCGGGACGCTTGGAACATCCTTATTACGGCGGGCATTGCGGCGCGCGGCTTATTCGCCCGAGTATTCCGTCGAGATGGGTGGTGTCGTAGCCCTCGTGGGCAGGCTCGTCGACCTTGCAGCGATCTTACCTCAGCTCAGCATCGAGCTTTCCGCCCGTGACCAGGGGCGATTCGGCAACTTGGCCTCGGCCGTCCGAAGTATTCGCGATGATCTGATGAGCCGGCGGATTCCGGGTCCGGTTCGCTTCGATTCAAATGAAGAATCTGCCCCCTTTGTGCCATTACTGGGCGAGATGGAGCATACCGTCACTCTTATACCCCAAGCATTTGCGGATTCCGGATCAAGCCAACCAGACTTGGCAACAACAGAGGATACGGGGCAACGAAAACTCCTTGCCCCCGACGCTTTCCGCAACCCTGAGCACCTTCAGTTCGCGCTCAAAGGCTGCCTGGCCGCGAGCATTTGCTACGTGATCTACAATGCGATCGCATGGCCGGGCATCAGCACGGCCGTGACCACATGCCTGCTCACCGCGCTCTCTACAATTGGTTCATCTCGTCAAAAGCAGCTTCTTCGTATCACAGGCGCTGTGGTCGGGGGCTTTCTAGTCGGGATGGGTTCGCAGATATTCATCCTGCCCTATCTCGATTCGATCGCCGGATTTGTCGTTCTTTTCGTTGCTGTCACCGCCCTGTCTTCCTGGTTCATGACATCGAGTCCCCGGTTGTCATACTTCGGAATTCAGGTCGCTCTGGCTTTCTTCCTGGTCAACGTGAGCGAATTCAAAATGCAGACCTCACTCGCCGCCGCCCGAGATCGCGTGGTGGGTATTTTGCTGGGTCTCTTCATTATGTGGCTGGTGTTTGATCAGTTATGGGGGGCGCCCGCCGTGATTGAGATGAGGAGGACGTTCATTTCCAATCTTCGGCTATTAGCGCAGCTCGCGAGGGAACCGCTTTCGCAAGACCGGAAAACTGCAATCGCACGGAGTCTTGCTCTTGGAGAGACAATCAATGCCAACCTCGACAAGGTACGAGCTCTTGCAGACGGTGTTCTGTTTGAATTCGGGCCTTCCCGCGAGCAGGATCTCGCTGTGCGTGATCGCATCCGACAATGGCAACCGACCTTGCGTATGCTGTTCATCACCCGCATCGTCTTGTGGAGGTACCGTGCTGGCCTGCCGGGATTCGAGTTACCGGAAGCAATGCAGCCGGCACAGCAGGAGTTTGACAACCGCCTGGCTACGGCACTGGACGAACTGGCCGATCGAATGGGCGGCAAGGCATCGACCGAATTAGACGATTTGACAACGGCGTGTACCCAACTCGAACAAGCGGCGTGGACGGCTACACCGAAACAACAACATCCCACGCCACAGATGCAGTCCTTTCTCCTTCTCTCGCGAAGAATTGCAGACTTGGCAGACCGCGTGGAAAGGAACATTTAAGGGTCTCGCTCCTCGCCGTGATCCGGGGATCACTGTATACCATCGACTTCGACTCCGCTCGGAACGGGTGGGTGTTCTATGGCAGGCAAAGAGTGTGCGTGGTTACACTCTTGTCAACTGGTTGACACTCTCGTCATCGCCGATCGTGGTAATTCCAATAAGTTCGCACAAAAGAGGGCTGGCAGAACAATTGCTACTTAGAAGGGCAGACGGTTGTACGCCGTTGATCGGCAGTTCTAAAAGGAGAAATGATCACATGAAGCTCGGGAAATCGATGGCTCTTATTCTGGTTCTGACTTTGGGTTCGATCGGAGTTGCGCAGAATCTCGCGACCGATGTCGGAAAGGGAGCGAAGGACGTAGGCAAAGCGACGGGGAAAGCCAGTAAGGATGCCGCTCACGGCACGAAAGACGCTGCCAAAGACGCCGCTCATGCCACAGACAAAGCAGCCAAAGATACGGCGCAGGGCACGAAGAAGGTAGCTGGAAAGACGGCACGCGCTGGCGAGCGCGTTGGCAAGGAGTCTGGGAAGGAAATCGAAAAGGGTGCGAAAGATGCCAGCAAAGGCGTGGACAAGGGTGCGAAGGAAGTCGGCAAGGGCGTGGATAAGGGTGCGAAGACAACGGTGAACGCGCTGAAGTAACGCACCTGATCGTTGGCGCGAACGTCGGGGCTTTCCGGATGTCATGCCGCCACTCGTTGGTTGGGCCGTAGCCTCCGGGCGATTGAATATCGAAGCGGGATACTGTAACGCCATGCTCTTTCTGGGGCAGTTTCCACGCTTCGTGGCAATCGCTTGGATGTATCGCGAAGACTACGACCGCGCAGGCTATTTGGTTCAGCCAAGAGGCAATCAGATCTCCTTTCGTGATTTTGGAAACTCTCTTGGCGCTCCTCGCTCTCGTCACTATTAGCATCACGCAGTATCCGACACAGCACGCGTCGACTTTTCACTGTAGCAGTGGCTCTTCTGGGAACAGGCTTCACGTACTGCGAGGTGGAAAGTCGCATTCGAGCATTCGAGAGTTGCTGCACGCCGCGTACTACGGCCTCGATTGTCTATCTTCCTGTTGTACGGACCAAGCGCGGACGTTATGCACTCGGGCCAGATAACCCAATACGCCGACATTGCGACAGATTTCGATAACTCGAACACGTCAGTTAACATGTTCGAGATGTAGAAGCGTCGCGAGGCTCCCTTCAGATGAACCCGACCAGCCCATTGATCGCTTCTCCATCTTTATCCAATCCTTCAGAAGCTGCCAAACGGCTCCTACCGTGGCTGGTTGCTGTCGCCTTTTTTATGGAGTCGCTGGATACAACGATTCTCAATACGGCGGTTCCCGCCATATCATCAGCCCTCGGCGTCGCTCCTCTCAGCATGAAGGCGGTACTGGCGAGCTATACGCTTAGTTTGGCAGTCTTCATCCCAATCAGTGGCTGGATGGCGGACCGGTTCGGAACCCGTCGCGTATTCGCATCTGCGATTGGTGTATTCACCCTTGGATCTTTTCTGTGCGGAATATCAAACAACATCCACTTGCTGGTCGCTTGTCGGATCCTGCAAGGTTGCGGCGGCGCGATGATGGTGCCAGTGGGTCGGCTCACCCTGGTGCGAACATTTGCCAAGTCAGATCTTTTGCGCACCATGAGCTTTGTTTCTATACCGGCCCTAGTGGCGCCCATGCTCGGACCCATCGCCGGAGGTCTCATCGTCGGGTATCTTCACTGGCGCGTCATTTTCTTCCTTAATATTCCAATCGGACTCACGGGTTTGATCCTCGTTTATCTGCATTTGCCGGACTACCGCGAAGAGCAAACACCTCCACTCGATGTCGTTGGGCTCATCCTCTTCGGTTCCGGAGTCGCTTTACTGTCTTACGTGCTGGAGATATTCGGCGAGCACACGCTGAGTGCAGGCGCGATGTCCGGACTGCTGGTGTTGTCGATTGCCTTGCTTACCGGATATGGAATCCATGGCAGCAGTCTTCCTTTCCCTTTGTTGAAGCTGAGGCTATTCAGTATTCGCACGTTCCGCGCCGCCGTAAGCGGCAGCTTCTTCACGCGTCTTGGAATAGGCGGAGTGCCATTTCTCCTGCCGCTCCTCTATCAGGTAGGCTTGGGCTTCACGCCGATCCAATCTGGTCTGCTCGTCATGCCCCAAGCGATAGCCTCCATGAGCATGAAAGCGATGATGCCACGAATTCTGAGTCGTATCGGGTATCGTGGCGTCCTCATCTCCAACACTCTAATTCTCGGCGTTCTTCTGATGGTATTTGCAACCATCGGCCTGCGAACGCCTGTTTGGGCCATCGTGCTCGAGGCTTTCCTCTATGGAGCGTTTACGTCGCTGCAATATACGAGTATGAGCACGCTTGTATTCGCTGACATCGCGGAAGAAGATGCCAGCGGTGCCAGTTCCATCGCAAGCACCGCTCAGCAGATGTCAATCAGCTTTGGGGTAGCCGCAGCCGGTTTAGCTACGGTGTTCTTCCTTCCCAGTAGTCATTCCAATCCCACCGAGATGATTCACGGAAATCCATAAGGCCCTCATCGCTCTGGGTACATTGACCATCCTATCGACCATTGTCTTCTGTGGTTTGAAGAGCGGCGATGGCGATGGTGTGAGCCTGCACAAGGTTCTTCACCCGGCAGGATGACTCAATTTGTTGACATCCACAGGATCGGCTTTGATCAAAGCGATTTGAGGATTGATCTCAGAAACTCCTGAGTGCTAAGTGGAAACCGTTGGTGCGGGTCGGAGGTGTCCTGCGGAGATTTCCAGATGCGGAAACAAGCACACCCGTTGGAAAAAACCACGGGAGTAATTGGAGACCCTGGATGTGAATACTTTGACGTCCGACCCGGGTAACAGTCTTTCGTCAGAACTGTTCGCCGACCTTTTCGATGAGGAGAGCTAACGGGAATGCCGGAACTCGAAATTTTATTCGAGGATCGGCGAGGAAGGTTTCGCAATCCGGGTTAGCGTTGCTCTAGGCCGCGCGACACGCTGGTCAGCTATTCGGAAAACGGTGCATTTGCCACGAGGTCGGCAAAATTCGGAGGCGCGAACCCCTCGACGTAACGAATGCCGAAATCTTTGAGAATGTTGTCTATGGTGGTCATCGGCTTCTGGCGAACGACATTGCAGAGGCACCCTTTGAACCGGGTCTTGAATGCCAAGCGCGGAAATTCACTCAGGATCGCACACTGTTTGTCCTGCGGGATTCGATCGAGGCCCACTCCGAGAACATCCACCGCGATGCCTGAGTGAACCATGACGACCTCGGGTTCTTTGTGGAGCGCGAGAGTAGGGGTGGTGTGGAGTGCAATCGCATCCCACACAAGCTGCATCTGGTGCGCTGAGATGCCCCGATCACTCAGAAACACGCGGGCCGCGTTTGCTCCATCCACTTCGAAGCGGTTCGCTCCCGTGTAGCGATCTGTTAAGCCCAGATCATGCAAAACCGCAGCAACGGCCAACAGCTCCGCGTCCGGTGCATGTTCCGCGCCCTCTGAAAGCACAACCCCAAACAGCCATGATCGCATGACATGGTTGAATAGGAACGGCTCTAAAAGACCGCGAGCTAACTCCATTGCGTCGCGGACGAGAGTTGTGTCGGGCACTTTGATTCCTGCGAAGACCATAGTCTCCTCCTTCGTTGTTAACGTCGTTGTTCGGCGGAGGATGCTTCACTCGACCGCGTGGCATCATTCAGAAGCTTCACAATCTTGTGGTCGAGATCGTGCGCGATCGTGAGCGCGTCCTGGTTTGCGTAGGGACTCAGAAAGCTAACCATCTTGTCATATGACAAATGGACACCATCTTCCCTTTCATCAACCAAAACAGTCACCGGCGCATAGGACCCTGCGTCGGGCACATGCTTGGCCATTTCTTTCATCACTAAGGGATTGCCGATGACGAGCCGCACCATCTTAGGTTTGTTCGATCCTGTCTCCTTGCGCAGAACCGCGCCATGATCGAACTCTAGAAACAACATCAGATGAGTCTTGCCCATGTCTCGGTTGATCACCTCTTCCAACTCGGCGAAGGTGCCCGGCGACTTGGATGCACTCGCAAACGCGGCAAGATCCAGTCGGCCGACACCAGCTTTCAATGAAGCTACGACTACCTCGAATGATCGTGACGTTGTCAGGCTGAAGCGTTGTACTTCGATTGTTTGAATTGCCATTCCATTCTTCCTTTCGCGCGAATGTTTGGAGCGGGCTATACGCGGATGCAGCTTAGGATTACCAATGCTACCTAAGCCTTCAGCTGATGCCTTCTGAATCGAGAAACAGCGAAGCTTGCCGAACGAATGACTTGTGAAACTGGAACAACGATCCATGCCCAGCGTCGGGGTAGGTCAACAGCATGGCGTTTGGGAGATGCTCGCTCAGCATGTAGGAATTGCGGACTGGAATCATATTGTCGAAGACGCCGTTGACGACCAGGCACGGCTGCGTGATCTTGCCGAGCTTGGCGAAACGCTCGCTACTGTATTGTTCCCAAGCTCGAAAGGCCGTGATCTGAGCGATTGCTACATTTTGGCCGGCCAGAGGTTCGCCATCTTGTTTTCTCTCTGCGAGCCGAGCCGCGAAGGCCTCTCCGGCCGCTTGACTCGATTCGCTTGGCGCAAAAAAGAGTTTCACTAGTTTCTCCAGCCCAGGCATATTCGGATCTTCCGTAATTTTCCTGAGTTCCGGTTTATCCATGTGCATAATGTCCTCGCCTCCCTCCGGAGCGGTGGCGACAAGCAACATTTTGTGGACTAGCGAGGGACGTTCCAGCGCCACCTGCTGCGCCACCATTCCACCGAGGGAGTAGCCGAGGATATCCAGGCGCTTTAGGCCAAGTGCATCGACGAATGCGAGAGCGTGTGCCGCCATC
>Ga0302325_10002217_pt1 | contig 47602 bp, 40 predicted proteins | sample Palsa_T0_2_FD_201948 | JGI IMG/M metagenome (GOLD analysis project Ga0302325, IMG submission 201948) | Peat permafrost microbial communities from Stordalen Mire near Abisko, Sweden - Palsa_T0_2 | ecosystem: Environmental > Terrestrial > Soil > Palsa > Peat permafrost | place: Sweden: Abisko...
GGACTGCGTGCGCTACCGCAAGGACGGGGCGAACGAGGTCGAGGGGATTCCGCCGGACCTGGCGGTGCCCTGGAGCAAGGGCGACTCTCCACAGCTCCGGGGCCAGAAGGCCCTGGCCATCCTGCGCAGCTGGGCCGCCGCTTCCCCCTAGAATGCCTAGAGGGACCAGCTGTGGGCAGTCATCACCGCGTCGCTGAAGAGGCCCGGCGCCTCCTGCGGGACGTTGTGTCCGACCTTCTCGAGGACTCGGCGCTCATGGCGCCCGGTGAAGTGCGAGCCATGGTGCGCCGTCCCGCCGGCCGGCACCACGCCGTCGGCCGCCCCGTCGAGGGTGACGGTGGGCACGCGGATGCGCGGTTGCGCGGCCAGTCGTCGCTCCAGCGGCTCGAACGCCGGGTCTCCTTCCACCAGCGCATAGCGGTGGCGGTAGGAGTGAATGACGACGTCGACGAAGTCCGGATTCTCGAAGGCCGCGGCGGTGCGCTGGTAGGTGGCGTCGTCGAAGGTCCAGGTGGGGGACCAGAGCTGCCACAAGAGCTTGCAGAAGGCCTGGCGATGCCTCCTCAGTCCTTCGCGCCCGCGCTCGCCGTGGAAGTAGTACTGGTACCAGTACCGCCGCTCATTCTCGGGCACGTCCGGCTCGGCCGACTTGGCGATGGCCTGGATGTTGTAACCGTCGACCGAGACAAGGCCCCGGACGCGCTCGGGCCAGAGTGCTGCCACGATGCAGGCCGCACGCCCTCCCCAGTCATAGCCAGCCAGCACCGCCGACTCGATGTCCAGCGCATCGAGGAGGGCGACCAAGTCCGCGCCAAGTGCCGCCTGCTGACCAGACCTGGGCGTCTCGGCGGCGAGAAAGCGCGTCGGGCCGAAGCCGCGCACATAGGGCGCGATGACGCGTGCGCCCTTCTCGGCCAGCCGTGGTGCGACCTCGTCGTAGGCGTGGACGTCGTAGGGGAAACCGTGCAGCAGCACCACGGGCCAGCCGTGGGGCTTGCCCGTCTCGAGGAAGGCGACGTTCAAGACACCGGCGTGGACGTGTTTGTGCACGAGAGGCGCCGGAGCTCAGGAGGCGGCTGGCCTGCGCCCGCCTTCGTCAGTTGAGCATCGCGGCCAGCGGCGGAGCCTGCGTCTCATTCTTCTGCGTCCATCGCTTGCTGAATTCGGCGGCCTGGGCATCGGTCATCCCGATGGGAAACACGCCAACACACCCCTGCACGAAGATGCCAAGCGTCGGGTATCCCATGTCATTCAAGAGGAGTGGATGGATTTGGTTACTGACTTCGTCGGTGCCCACCCTGCGCTCCGTCACGGTGACCCAGCCGAGAATTGGCCGGAAGGTGAGCTCGCCGGCCGACGTCCGAATTCCGGCCTTGAGCCCCAGGTCCCCCTGCGAGACGGCACTCCAGGTCGCGACAAACCGAGTGGCCTCCGCGCTCTTCGCTGCCATGTGTCCTCGGCTCCTCCCGGGGCGACACGGCCCCGAAAGAACCCATAAGTACCGGATGCGGGTGACGCTCCGGCTCGGAAAGAGGCCCCCTGGGTGGTGGCGCCCACCTCCCATCCGAAATCCGCTCTGGAGTCAGGCGGTTGCGGACTGAGGTGGAGGTGCTGCGGTCCACCCAAGCAAGAGACCGCCCTCCCCGATTTCCGAGAAGGGCGGTCGTCCCCTGGCGGGCTTACCCTCGCTGCTTCTGCGAGCTGCCCTCGCCGTGCGTCTGGTTGGACGCGCCCGACTGGCTCGAGGAGCGGCTCGGGGTGGACCCGCTCGACGCCTTCTGGACGCGGAGCTGGTTCTGCACTTCCTTCACGCCGAGGATTTCCTCGGCGAGGTCCTCGATTGCCCGCTTGTCCTGCCGGTGGTCGACACTCCCGGTCAGCGTCACCTGTCCGTCCTTCACCTGGACCTCGACCTCCTCGGCGTTGAGACCGCCCTGCATCAGCCGGTCACAGACTTCCTCGCGGATTCGCTCATCGGAACGGCGGTAGTTCTTCGGCCCGCGCGCCTCACTGCGCTGCCCGTAGCCCTGGCCGCGGCCCGAGCCGTAGCTCCCTTCGTCCTGCGAGCTGCTGCCGTAGCCACCACCGAAGTTCCGCTCGTTGTTGCCGTAGCTGCCGCCGAAGCTCCGGTCGTTGTTGCCGTAGCTGCCGCCGAAGCTCCGGTCGTTGTTGCCGTAGCCGCGCTCGTTGGAGCCACCCCAGCTCTGCTCGTTGCTTCCGTAGCCGCCACCGAGGTTCCGGCCGTTGTTGCCGTAACCGCCGCCGAAGCTCCGGTCGTTGTTGCCGTAGCCTCGCTCGTTGGAGCCACCCCAGTTCTGCTCGTTGCTTCCGTAGCCGCCACCGAAGTTCCGGTCGCTGCTTCCGTAGCTGCCACCGAAGTTCCGGTCTTCGTTGCCGTCACCGCCACCGAGGCCACGCTCGTTGGTGCCGTAGCCGCTGTCGAAGCCACCCTGGCTGTTGCCATAGCCTCTGCCGAAGTTGCCGGCGTTGCTCCGGCCCTGTCCGCGGTCGGCGTTGCGAGAGTCCTCGGTCCAGGGCTCATACTGCTCCTGCTGCCCGCGGTCGCGCGCGTCGTAACCCCACGCATTCCCGCCGCGGCTGGCGTTGGTGTTCCTGTCTTCCTGTCCACCAGACCGTGAAGACTGCTGGTCATTGCGGTTGCGCGTGTCCTGCCTGTTGTTTCGATTGTGCTGGTTGTGACGCATCGGGACGCTCCGTTTCAGAAATACCTACCCGGGCGAAATGCTCGGGCGAACGGAGAAAGAAGTAGGGAGGCCTTCCGTGAGCGACAAGGCCCCTTTGAAAATCGCACTCTGAAAAAAATATTCCTTCCTTCACGACTCGCCCGAGGAGCAGTCGGGCACTCGAAGCGTCGCTGAAGGTGTTCCACAGTCGACTTGGGCAGCGGAAGTTGGCACGCGGTCCGCACCACCTCGTGCCGACTGTCCGCTCTTCAACGGAAATGGTCGTCGCACGTCATGCGTTAAGAAAATGAGGGGTTTGACACGTCGTGCCTCATGACGTCCGTCCGTGCCATTCGCGTCGTGGCTGCTTATTTCTCTTGCCGAGTGACTCAACCCCGACACGACTTCCTGGAGCTCCCCAACCTCTTCGGTACGGCAAGCACGCTGCCGGCCGGGGCTGCGTATTTTTCGCATGCGGTGCCGGAGGCGGAGAGCCAGGCGCTGGTCGAGCGCTTCGAGACGCTGCCCTTCAAGCCCTTCGCCTTCCACGGCTACCTTGGAAACCGGCGCGTCGTCTCCTTCGGATGGCGCTACGACTACGCGGGACGCGCCCTGCGCGAGGCCGATGCCATCCCCGAGTTTCTCCTGCCTCTGCGCAGGACAGCGGCCAGCCTGGCCGGCGTCGAAGCGAAAGGACTTCAGCAGGCCCTCGTCACCGAGTACGCGAAGGGAGCGGGCATCGGCTGGCACCGCGACAAGCCGATGTTCGAGGACGTCGTCGCCTTCTCCTTCGTCTCGGCGTGCGTCCTTCGCTTCCGCCGCGAGCACGACGCCGGCTGGGAGCGCACCTCCCTGCGTGTCGAGCCGGGGTCCGCCTACCTCTTGCGCGGCCCGTCGCGCCGCGTCTGGGAGCACAGCATCCCGGCCGTCCAAGCGCTGCGTTACTCGGTCACCTTCCGGAATTTCTCGCCGGTCAAAGCCCCTCGGCCAGCGAGGCGGTAGGCCCCCACGTCGAAAGCGCAAGCGGGGGAGCGCCCAAGGCGCGCGCCACGCACACCCGGGCGTTACGCTTGCCCGAGTAGAAGTCGAGCCCAGTCGCACCTCCACGCCTCCCCTGGAGCCCGCATGGCACGCATCTTCATCACCGGCTCAGCCGACGGCCTCGGCCAGCTGGCGGCCCAGAAGCTTCTCGACGCCGGTCACCACGTCGTCCTGCACGCGCGAAGCAAGCGCCGCGCGGAGGAGGCCAAGTCCGCCACGCCTTCGGCGGATGCCGTCCTGGTGGGTGACGTCTCGACGCTGGAGGGCATGCGAAGCGTCGCTGCCCAGGCCAACGCGCTCGGCACCTTCGACGGCGTCATCCACAATGTGGCCGTCGGCTACCGCGAGCCCCGCACCGAGACGAAGGACGGCCTGGAGCACCTCTTCGCCGTCAACACCCTCGCTCCCTACCTCCTGACGTGTCTCATGCGTCCGCCGAGGCGGCTCGTCTACCTGAGCTCGGGCCTGCACCGCAGCGGCAACTCGGCCGTCTCGGACGTCAACTGGACGTCGCGTCCCTGGAATGGGCTCCAGGCCTATTCCGACTCGAAGCTGCAGGACGTCCTCCTCGCCTTCGCCGTCGCCCGCCTCTGGCCCAAGACGTACTCCAACGCGCTGGAGCCCGGCTGGGTGGCCACCAAGATGGGGGGCCCCGGGGCGCCAGATGACTTGGAGCTCGGCGCAGTGACGCAAGCCTGGCTCGCGGCTGGGGACGACGCGGCCACCAATGTCACCGGGGAGTACTTCTTCCACCAGAAGCGCGCCACGCCGCACCCCGATGCGCACCGTGTCGAGGTCCAGGATGCGCTGCTTTCGGTGTGCGCGAAGCTGACGGGGACGCCCCTGCCCAGAGGTTGAGGCACTTGGGGGTCCGGGCGGCCACCGCGGTTTTTCAGGGGTTCTCGAGGACGAGCTTTCCTTCCACCGAGCCGGTCGCCAAGAGCTCCAGGGCGGCTCTCGCCTGCAGAAGCGGGAAGGTGCGCCGGACGAAGGCGTCGAGTCTCTTCTCGGCCAGCAGGGCGAAAAGCTTGGGCAAGTCCTCCCGCAGGGGCCGGGAGTCTTTCCGGTACAGGAGGGTGATGCCGTAGAAGCTGCCTTTGCGGCCACGCAGCCGCGAGCCGACGAGGAGGTGGAGAAACATGGCCAGCGTGGACAGCCTTCCGGACACCCCCATGAAGCCGAAGCCCACCAGCGTCCCGCCCCGTCGCAGCGCGCCGATGCAGGGGCCGATGTTGGCGCCGCCCACCGCGTCGAAGACGACGTCGACACCCTTGGGCTCGAGGGCGCGGAGGAGTGTGTCCAGCGCCCCTTTTCGGTAGTCGATGGGCGTCGCACCGAGGGCACGGACGGTGGCGTGCTTGGAGAGGGAGGCGGCGCCGTACGTCTTCACGCCGGCCAGCCGGAGCAGCTGGAGGAGCGCCGTCCCGACGCCCCCCGCCGCGCCGGTGACGAGCGCCGTCTGGCCCTTCTGCACCTTCGCCACCCGGTGCACCATCTGCCAGGCGGTGACGCCGTTGAGGATGATGCCCGCGGCGTCCACGTCGGAGACGCCGCCCGGAATGGGCAGGAAATGTTCTGTCCCGCGCACGAGACACTCGGCAAAGCCGCCGTGGACGGTGAGGGCCGCCACGCGCTCCCCCACCCTGTGCCCCGTGACGCCAGCGCCGAGGGCGTCCACCACGCCGGCCACCTCGTAGCCCGGGACGAAGGGCATCTTCGGCGCGTAGGCGTAGCTGCCGCGCAGCATGCTCAAGTCCGTCGCCCCCACCCCTGCGGCGCGCACCCGAATCCGCAGCTCGCCCGGGCCGGGCGCCACGAGGGGCAGAGTCACCACCTCGAGGACGTCCGGCCCGCCCGTCCTCGGTAAGCACACCGCGCGGTACGTCTCCGCCATGGGCTCTCCTCGCAAGTTTTCCGGGACGGGTCGAGTCACCGCTAGCCCCCTCCGACTTCAGCGGGCCGCAAAGGAGACGTCAGGACTGGGAGGCGTCCGCACCCTGCGTCTCTGTCTGCGACTGCGACTGCCCCTCCACCGCGGGGGCGTCCGCCTTCGCCGGCCCGGCGGGCATGGCCGGACTGGCCAGGAGCTCCCGGCCCAGCTCCTCGCAGGCGCTCGCCGTCTCCTCGACGACGTGGGTGAGGAGGCCATGGAGGCTCTCCCGGCCCTCGAGCCAGCGCGGCTGCTCGGCGATGAAGCTCTCCAGGGCGCGCAGCCTGCGCTGGCTCAGCAGCTTGGGCAACACCGCCTCGTCCGGGGAGCGGATGCTGGCCAGCCGGCGGCAGGCATGGTGCAGACAGAAGCGGATGGAGCGGGGAAATTTGGGCTCGAGGATGAGGAAGGCGGCCACCGCGGAGGGCGTCACCCGGCCCGCGCTGCGCTTCATGAAGGGCTCGAACCCGGAGCAGGCTCGAAGCAGCGACAACCACAGCGTCTCCTCGAGGACGACGCTGGTGGGCAGCTGCAGAAGCGCATGGTGGTGCACGTCGAGAATGCGGGCCGTCTGCCCCAGCCGCTCCAGGAGGACGCCCAGGCTGATGAAGTCGAAGGCGTTGTCGTGAAGCATGCTGTTCTGGATGGTGCCGAGGATGAGCTGGGAGAACTCGCGCACCTGGCGGTAGAAGCTGTCCCGGTGCAGGCCGTACTCGGCCAGGGAGCGCTTGTCCTGCAGCCAGAGGTGAAACTCGTTGATGGCCTCCCACACCTCCAGGGCCACCACCTCGCGGATGCTGCGGGCATTCTCCCGGACGCCGCTCGCCGAACGGACGATGCTCGCCGGGTTCTCGGTATTCCAGGTGAGGTACTGCTGCACCAGCTCGCCGTCCCCGCGCGCTGCGTGCTGGTAGAGGACGGCGAAGGCCTCGTCCTCGCCACTCACCGTCAGCGCCGAGCCCCACACCTGCGCCGGCGGGAGGATGCCGTCCAGGGCCAGGGCCGACGTCACCCGGAGGACGCGCGAGCTGCTCTCCGCCCGCTCCAGGTAGCGCCCCAGCCAGAAGCAGTGGTCGGCCACGCGCGAAATCACGCCGACGCCCTCTGCACCCAGGTGTCCTTGCTGCCACCACCCTGGCTGCTGTTGACGACGTAGCTGCCCTCCCGCATCGCCACCCGCGTCAGCCCACCGGGCAGCACCCAGGGGCCGTCCTTGCGGGTGAGGATGTAGGGCCTCAAGTCCACCCGCCTCGGGACGATGCGCCTCGTCTCCGCGTCCCAGGTGGGACAGGTGGAGAGCTCCACCAGGGGCTGGGCGATGTAGCGCCGGGGCTCGGCGAGGATGCGCAGACGAAACTCGTCGCGCTGGGCCTTGGTGGAGGTGGGGCCCATCAGCATCCCGTAGCCGCCCGCCTCGTCGACGGCCTTCACCACCAGGCTGTCGAGGTGCTCGAGGACGTAGCGTCGGTCATCCTCCCGGACGCACTGGTACGTCTGGACCTGCTCGAGGAGTGACTCCTCGCCGAGGTAGTAGCGCACCATGTCCGGCACGAAGGGGTAGACGCCCTTGTCGTCCGCCACGCCGTTGCCCGGGGCGTTGGCCAGCGTCACGCTGCCCTTGGCCCAGGCCCGCATCAGCCCAGGGACGCCCAGGACAGAGTCCGGACGGAACATCTCCGGGTCGAGAAAGGCGTCGTCCGTCCTCCGGTAGACGACGTCCACCTGCCGTCTGCCCCGGGTGGTGTGCAGGAAGAGGCGGTCGTCCTCCACGAAGAGGTCCGGCGCCTGGACGAGCTCCACTCCCATCTGCCGGGCCAGGAAGCTGTGCTCGAAGTAGGCCGAGTTGTGCGGGCCGGGGGTGAGCACCACCACCGTGCTCAAGTCCGGGTCCACCGGCGAGACGCTGCGCAGCGCGGCCGCCAGGCGCGCCGGGTAGTGGTTCACCTGGCGCACCCGGGCCGCCTCGAAGAGCTGGGGGATGAGGCGCTTGGAGAGGAGCCGGTTCTCCAGGACGTAGGAGACGCCGGAGGGCGTGCGGAGGTTGTCCTCGAGGACGCGAAACACGCCGTGGCCGTCCCGCACCAGGTCGATGCCCGAGACGTGGATGCGCACCCCGGCCGGCGGCCGGATGCCCTTGAGCGCCGGCAGGTAATGCTTCGCCCCCAGCACCACCTCGGCCGGAATGGCACCGGCCTTGAGGATGCGTTGCTCGCCGTAGATGTCATCGAGGAAGCAGGCCAGCGCCAGGACGCGCTGCACGAGGCCGCGCTCCAGCCGGTCCCAGTCGCCGGTGGAAATGATTCGCGGGACGAGGCACACCGGAAACACCTTCTCCACCCCGCGCTGGTCCGAGTACACGGAGAAGGTGACGCCCTGGTTGACGAGCGCCGTCTCCGCCATCTCCTGGGTGCGGGCGAACTCCTCGGGGCTCACCCGGCCCAGCCCGAGGAGAGCGCGAAACGCCGGACGGAGGTGTCCCCGTCCATCCAGGAGCTCGTCGTACGTCCCGGCTAGGACCGGGTACCCCTCCAGAAGTGGCGATGCCTGGGGAGGGTTTCCGGTCATTGACACTGTGCGTCTAAGCTAGCGCGGCGTGCGCCTCATCATCCAGCATCGGAGTCGTTACCTCTACCCGCATCCGGCCCACCTCGGCCCGCACCTCGTCCGGCTGCGCCCCGCTAGCCACACCCGCGCGCGCGTCGAGGCCTACGGGCTGACGGTGGAGCCCCCGGCCGACGTGCGCTGGCAGCAGGACCCCAACGGAAACCACGTCGCGCGCGTCGTCTTCTCGCCGAAGAGCCCCCGTCTGGTGCTGGACCTCCTGGTGGAGGTGGCGCTGGACATGAAGCCCATCAACCCCTTCGACTTCCTCCTGGAAGAGGTGGCGGAGACTGTCCCCTTCGCCTACCCGGCCGTCCTTCTCGAGGAGCTGGCCCCCTTCCTCGCCCGCCACACCCCTGCCCTGGAGGAGGGGGCTCGCTTTCTGGCCTTCGACGCCGAGCTGCCGCGCGGCGGCCCCACCCTCGGCCTCCTCACCGCCCTCAACCAGGCCGTCTACCACCGCATCCGCTACGTGGTGCGCAGCGAGGCGGGGGTGTGGACGCCCGAGGAGACGCTGCTCGCCGGCCGAGGCAGCTGCCGGGACTCGGCGATGCTTCTGGTGGGCCTCCTGCGCAGCCGGGGGATGGCTGCGCGCTTCGTGAGTGGCTACCTCGTCCAGCTGGCAGACGAGGGAATGCTTCCAGACCAGCCCAAGGGTGTGAGCCGCGACGTGGTGGACCTCCACGCCTGGGCCGAGGTGTACCTGCCCGGGGCGGGATGGATTGGGCTCGACGCCACGAGTGGCCTTCTGTGCGGGGAGGGGCACATTCCCCTGGCCTGCGCAGCCAGCCCGGCGCTGGCCGCCCCGGTGGAGGGCACCTCGGACACCCAGGCCTCCGACGTCTCCTTCGAGCTGTCCGTGCGGAGGCTGGGGCACGAGGCCCGGCCGAGCTCGCCCTTTCCGGACGAGGTGTACCGGGCGCTCCTCGAAGGCGCACAGGCCTCGGATGCGTCGCTGCAGGCGGCCAGCATCCTCCTCACCAGCGGCGGCGAGCCCACCTTCAACTCGCGCGAGCACCCCGAGGCCAAGGAGTGGAATGGGGACGCGCTCGGCCCCACCAAGTGGAGCCAGGGGCTAAGGCTTTGCGCCGAGCTGCGCGCCCGCCTCATGCCCGGCGCGGCGCTCGTCATTGGCCAGGGCAAGCACTACCCGGGCGAGAGCCTCCCGCGCTGGGCGCTGGACCTCGTGGCGCGCAGTGACGGGGTGCCTTTGTGGACGGGCGACGTCGGCCCCTCCACGCGGCAGTCGACGCATGCCGACGCCAAGCGCGTGGCCGAGGCCCTGGCCCTAAGGCTGGGGGTGGCCGAGGGCCTCGTACCGGCCTTCGAGGACCCCTGGCACTTCATCGAGGCCGAGGCCAGCCTTCCCCCGGACATCGACGCGCTGCAGGCCAACGTCAATGACGCGGAGGACCGCCGGCGCCTGGCGCGCGTCCTCGGCCAGGGCCTGGGCCAGGAGGTGGGCTACGTCCTGCCCCTGGCCCGCATCGCCAATGCCTGGGTGACGGACAGCTGGCGCTTCCGCCGCCGCCACCTCTTCCTCCTCCCGGGGGACTCGGCGGTGGGGCTGAGGCTGCCGCTGGCCTCGCTTCCACCGGGGTACGTGCCCGACCCCGCCGAGCAACCGGTGGTGCCGCCGGACCCGCGCCGCGCGAAGGAGACGAAGGCCCAGCCGCGGACGCTGCGCACCGCCCTCTGCGTGGAGCTGCGCGAGGGGGCGCTGTACGTGTTTTTACCGCCGCTGGCCTCGGCGACGGACTTCATCGCCCTTCTTGGCGAGGTGGACAGGGTGCGCGCCGAGACGGGCCTTCACCTGCAGCTCGAGGGCTACCTTCCGGCGCGGTGCGCGGAGCTGCAGCGCTTCGGCGTGACGCCGGACCCCGGCGTCCTGGAGGCCAACCTCCCGCCCTCGTCGTCGGCCAGCGCCCATGCCGCCCTTCTGGAGAGCACCTTCGACGCCGCGCTGCATGCCGGGCTGCACACGGAGCGCTACCTCCTCAACGGCCGCATCGCGGGAAGTGGCGGCGGCCACCACCTCACCGTGGGCGGCCCGACGCCGCTGGAGAGCCCGCTCCTCGTCCGGCCGGACCTCCTGGCCAGCCTCATCACCTTCTTCCAGCACCACCCGTCCCTCAGCTACCTCTTCACCGGCCTCTTCGTCGGCCCCACCTCGCAGGCGCCGCGAGTGGACGAGGCCCGGCATGACGCGCTCTACGAGCTGGAGATTGCGCTCGGCAACGCCTTCGGGCCCGGGCCCCTCCCGCCGTGGCGGGTGGACGGCCTCTTCCGTCACCTCCTGGTGGACGTCAGCGGCAACACCCACCGGGCGGAGTTGTGCATCGACAAGCTCTTCGACTGGCGGACGCCCCACGGCCGGCAGGGGTTACTCGAGATGCGCGCCTTCGAGATGCCGCCCCACCCGAGGCTGGCGGTGGCGCAGGCGGTGCTGGTGCGGGCCCTCGTCTCCGCCTTCTCCCAGGCGCCCTACCAGGGGCGCCTCGTCCGCTGGGGCACCGAGCTCCACGACCGCTTTCTCTTGCCCTACTGGATGTGGCGCGACTTCGAGGAAGTCCTGGACTTTCTCAAGACGCGGGGCATTTCCCTTCCCGCCGCGGCCTACCGCCCCTTCCTCGAGCTGCGCTGCCCGGTGGCCGGACGGCTGGACGCGGGCGGCGTCGTCCTCGAAGTCCGCGACGCGCTCGAGCCCTGGCACGTCCTCGGCGAGGAGCCCACCGCCGTCGGGACGAGCCGCTACGTGGACTCGTCGGTGGAGCGCATCCAGGTCCACGTGGAGGGCCTCGTCCCGGAAAGGCACCAGGTGCTGGTGAATGGCATCGAGCTGCCGTTGCGGCCCACCGGGACGGTGGGCGAGGGCGTCTCCGGCGTCCGGTTTCGCGCCTGGGCCCCGCCGCACAGCCTGCACCCCCACCTCGGCATCCACCACCCGCTGCGCTTCGACCTCGTGGACAGCTGGGCCCAGCGCTCGCTTGGCGCGTGCGGCTACCACGTGTGGCACGCGGAGGGACGCGCCTTCGACGCCCCGCCGCTGACGGCCTTCGAGGCCGAGGCCCGTCGCGCCCAGCGCTTCACCCGCGAGTCCCCGCTTCCCTGGCCGGTGAAGGCCCGGACTGCGCCCGAAAACCCCGACGCGCACTGGACGCTGGATTTGCGCCGGCTTTCTGGCGACCACCCCCTTCCCGAGGCGGAGACACCGTCGACGCATCGCCCGGACACAGAATCGACAGACGGGTGAATTAGGGTCGAAACGTGCCGAATTTGCTCGCCATGTGCTTCGAGGGGGAGCTCTCTCCCACCTTCGACTTGCAGTGCCTGAAGCCGGGGTCGAACCACCCGGACGGCTGGGGGCTCGGCTACTACCCGCCGGGAGAACCGTCGGCGGCGCTCCTGAAGGAGCCCGCGCCGACGCACGCGAGCTCGCAGGCCGAGGTGCTGCGCCAGGGCGAGCGCTGCGCCTCCTCCATCTTCCTCCTCCACCTGCGCACCGCCACCTGGGGCGCCCTCAGCGACGCCAACACCCAGCCCTTCGCCCGCGCCTGGGGCGGCCGGGAGTGGATTTTCGCGCACAGCGGAAGCCTCGACAGTCGACCGGAGCTGTCCCCGGACTCGCTCTTCGAGCCCATCGGGGCCAGCGACAGCGAAGTCATCTTCTGCGAGCTCCTGAATCGCTTCGCGCAGCGCAAGTGGCGCTCCCTGGGCGAGGCCGAGCCGGCCGTCCTGGCCGACTGGCTGCGCACCATCAACTCCCTGGGCACCCTCAACATCGTCCTCTCCGACGGCCAGGACGTGGTGGCCTACGCCGACAAGCACCAGAGCGGCCTCAGCACCTGGCAGCTCTTCCCGCCCTACGAGCAGATGGAGGTGGGCGACAAGGACGTGCGGATTGACCTCACCCGCCGCGGCGTCAAGAGTCGCAAGGGCATCTTCATCTCCAGCCGGCCGCTCGACGTGCTGGGCGACAGCGCGCAGGCCGCCTGGCAGATGCTTCCCGCCGGGGCGCTGTGGGTCATCCGTCAGGGCGCGCTTCGCGCCGTGGTGGACCCGCCCGGGCCTCCGGTGAAGCGCGAGAGCAACGGCCACAGCGCCGTCCGTCGCCACCGCCCGGAGAAGGCCGAGACGAAGCGCCTGGAAGTCGTGCACCGCACGGTGTACCGCTACTCGCAACCGGTGCAGCGGAGCATGCACGTGCTGAGGCTCATCCCCATGCATGACCGGCTGCAGACGCTCCTCGACAACACCCTCACGCTCTCGGTGGAGGGCCAGTCACGGGAGTACGACGACGTCTTTGGAAACCGCGTCCGCAGGGTGCGGGTGGACACGCCCTTCACGGAGCTCGTCATCGAGGCCAGAAGCCGGGTGGAGCTCCTGGAGCGGGACCCCTTCGCCTTCCGGCAGCTGAGGGCGCGCTCCTCCTTCCCCCTCGTCTGGATGCCGTGGCAGCACAACCAGCTCGCGCCCTACCTGCTTCCGCCGGAGCTCCCGGAGAGCGAGCTCAACGACCTCACCGACTACGCGATGAGCTTCGTGCTCCGGAACGACTACGACCTCTTCGACACCCTCCTGGACGTGAATGCCACCATCTTCCAGGAGTACCGCTACGCCCAGGGAAGCACCACGCTCGGGACGACGGCCTTCCAGGTGTACGCAAGCAGAAGCGGCGTCTGTCAGGACTTCAGTAACCTCTTCATCTGCATGATGCGGCTCCTGGGCGTCCCGGCCCGCTACATGTGCGGCTACGTCTACACCGGGCCGAAAAACGTCCGACACCCGCAGTCCGAGGCCAGCCACGCCTGGGTGCAGGTGTACTTGCCCGAGGTGGGCTGGCGGGGCTTCGACCCCACCAATGGCATCCTCACCCAGACCGACCACATCCGCGTCGCCTCCGGCCGGGCCTACGCCGACGCCACCCCTACCTCCGGCACCATCTTCATGGGCGGCGGGAACGAGAAGCTGGAAGTGGAAGTCCGCGTCGACGTCTGCGACTGAAGCCGGGAGGGCGACATGCTCGCCCTCTAGCCCGCATTCTACGGTCCCGCGTCGGCGCCACCGGTTGTCCGCTCCAACAGGAAGCGGCGAACATATGCCTTGAGACGCCGACGCGTGTCGCTCGAGACGAGCAGCGCCGCCTGGGGAACAACCCTGGTGGCGAGCTCAAAGAGGATGAATTCGTCGCTCATGTTGGCCTCGACGACGGCATCCAGCCTCTCCAGCTCCGGCTCCGGGGGAGTTTCTCCTGCTTTGCGCTCAGCTCGATAGCGCGCCAGGAGGTTCGCCAGACACTCCCACTCCGCCGTGCTGTCGAAGCGAAGCTCAGTGCTCCCACTCAGTGCTCGCCGATGGTCAGGCTCGCCGAGCCATATCGCCTTGCAGAGGCCGTAGGCGATCCAGTGCGGTGTAGGAGAGGCGATGCAAATTTGAATCGTGTCGCCCTTTCGGCGAGCAAGCGTCAGCGGGTGAAAGCGCTCGTCCGCAATCGTGACGCCAAGCTGCTTCGAACGCGCCTGGATGCCTTGGTGAAGCGTCACCCTCCGCGGGGAGCGGACGAGAGCATCCGCGTATGCATCAAGAGCCCGCTCGACCTGCCCCTGAGCGGTGAAGATGGTTGCCTGGAAAAAGTAGCTTCGCGAATCAGCCGGGTCTTCCGCCTCGGCCCGTTGGTACAGCTCCAACGCGTCGGTGAGAAACCCCTGGCGGAACGCACAATCGCCCAGCGCCAGGAGGGCCAGGTAGTCGTGAGGGGAGATGCTGAGGGCCTTCCGGTAAAAGACGATGGCCTCGTCGTATTTCGACTCGAGGAAGCGTTCTTCCCCCTGCTTGAAGAGCGTCCGCGCTGCGTCCGATTGTTGATAGGGCCGAACGAAGCTCCCTCCGTCCGCATCCACGGCCCAGGTCGGCGTCGGTATCTCGCCGCCCTTCGCCGGCCACATCAACCCTGGAAACTCCGCTATGGCAACGTCGGAGCACTCCTTCCCTCCGGCTTCGGTGACGACGTAATGGGTGCTCGATTTCTTCATGAGCTCGACCATCTCGGCGCCGTCCATGAGTGGCGTGCGCTGCCGGTTGGGGCCCTCGAAGAGGTACATGTTGCTGATTGCCGCTCCGGCGTCCGGTCCCTGTGGTGGCCCGGCCAGTGCCGTGCCTGCGACGAGAACGCTCCCGAGGATGAGCATTGCCCGGGCGAGTGCACGTCTGCTCTCGCCTCCTGAGTCGCTGGCCACGGGCACGAATCTGCCTCCTGAGTACTTGGTCGCGGACCTTTGTAGAGATGCGAACCGGGACGAGACTACGCCGTTCTCAGCAGCCGGAGCAGCTCTTCGCGTTGCCTGCTGACGGCTCGCACTCCCTGGGGACCGCCAGCGACGCTACTCGGCGCGCTGGGCGGGGATGTCCCGTCCGTCCGCATGCAGCACCACTGCCGTCGCGCGGCCCCGGGCGTCCAGCTGGAAGGTGTAGGCGTCCGTGGACGACTTGGAGAAGAAGCGCACCGCGCTCTCCGCCCCGAGCTCCTGCGCCGTCTCGTCGTTTTCCTGGACGAAGAGGCGGCCGCCCTTCCGGCTGAAGTGAAGGACGATGTCGGCGGTGATGCGGTAGGGGCCGACGAGACGCTGGAGAAGCTTCGGCGGCACTGCGACCTCGGTGTGCTCGGCCAGCGGTGGCCGGGGCGGAAGCTCCTGGTAGGGCGTGAAGCCTTCCCACACGAGCGGCGTGTCCGGGTTTCCGAGAAGGGTCTTCACCAGCTCGCCAAAAATCCCCTCCCCGTTCGAGCTGTTGGTCATGAGGAGGAGGCATTTCCCCGGCCCGTCGAAGCAGACGGCGTAGTGGCGCCACCCCTCGTCGTGCCCCTCCTTGAAGAAGGCCCGTCCGAACGGCGTCCAGTATAGGCCCCACCCGAGGCCGTAGCTCAGCTTGATGGCGGCATTCTCCGTCGTCGTCTCGGTGGAGAGAGAGGGAAACTGGTGCCCGGAGAGAATCTGCACCTGGGGGCTGAGCATCTCCTCGCGTGTCTTGGGACGGAGGGTGCGGCCCTGCACAAGCGCCCGCAGGAAGCTCGCGTAGTCGCGCAGCGTGGTCTGCATCGAGCCCGCTGCGTCGGCCGTGTGCCGGCGCTCGGGCCCTAGCGAGCGGCCCCAGGCGTCGTAGCCGTTGGCGAAGTCGCTCTCGAAGCGGCTCTCCCACACCAGGCTCGTGCGCCGCATGCCGTCCGGGAAGAAGAGACGCTCGCGCATCAAGGTGTTGAGGGGTTTCCCGGTGACGGTCTCCACCAAAAGCTGGGCGAGGACGATGCCCTCGCCGGAGTAGGCGTAGCGGGAGCCCGGCTCGAAGTTGATGTTGAGCTTTTGGCTGTCCGTCAGCCCCCGCCAGTTGGGAAATCCGCTGGTGTGGCTGAGAAGCATCCGCAGCGTCAGCTTCTTGTAGCGGGCATCGGAGGCCAGGTCCCGGTAGGCGGGGTACTCCGGCAGCGGCTTGGGGAGGTATTGGAAGACGGGCTTGTCGAGGTCCAGCGTCCCGTCCTGCACGAGCTGCATGACGACGGTGGCGAAGGCGGCCTTGGTGAGGGAGGCAGCCGTCATGACCGAGTCGGGCGTCAGCGGCAGGCGCTTCGCCGTGTCCCGGAAGCCGTAGGCCTTGAGGTAGACGACGTCGCCCCTGTCGAGGAGGGCCACGCCGACGCCGGTGACGTCGGCCAGGGCCATGAGGCGCGTCACCGTGGCGTCGACGTCCTTGCGGCCAAGCGGCGTGCCGTCGAGGAGCGTGAGGGGAGGCTCGGCCGCCTGGAGCGAGCTGCCGAGGCAGAGGAGCGTCAAGAGGAAGACGAGGCGTCGCGCGCCCGCAGTCGGGGCGAGTCTCCACACGTCAGGCCCTCGCTGTTGTGTGTCTTCTGCCATGCCAGGGTGTCGTCGAGTCACTGAGGGAACATCCCGAAGCGGAGGCTGTCCGCTTCCCCGTCCGTCCGCGCAAACTACGGCCTTCGGACAGAAGCATTGCCCTCCTCCTCGGGCGCTGTCTTTTGGAAAGCGCGAGTGGCAGCGCGGGCGGGCCAAGCGCAAACCTCCGCAGGCGGCCCCTGACTTCATGCCCTTCCCCGGGCGCGAGCGTGCTAGTCCTCCGGCGCGTTTTTGATGGAGGCCTCTTCCATGCGGCGACTTTGGGGTTGGACGTGGGTGCTGACACTGCTGGCCGCCTCGGCGACGCTGGCCGCCCCGGTGCGAGTGGCGGTGAAGGCCGCCCACCTCATCGACGGGAAGAGTGACCGGGTGCTGAGCCCGGCGGTGGTGCTCATCGAGGACGGACGCATTGTGGAGGTGGGGACGTCCCTGGCCATTCCGAAGGACGCGCAGGTGCTCGACCTGGGCGCGGCCACGCTGCTTCCGGGCCTCATCGACGCTCACGTCCACCTCACCAGCGTCCCGGAGAATTCAGGCTACCGGGAGCTGGGCGTCTCCCTGGCGCGGGAGACGCTGTACGGAGCCACCAATGCCGGACGGACACTCCTGGCTGGCTTCACCTCGGCCCGCAACGTCGGGGCCGGGGGCTTCTCCGACGTCGCCCTAAGGGAAGCCATCGACGCCGGCGAGCTCCCCGGCCCTCGCCTCCTCGTGTCCGGACCGGCCCTGGGCATCACCGGGGGCCACTGCGACGAAAACCTCCTCGCGCCGAAGTTTCACTTCAAGGACGAGGGCGTGGCCGATGGCCCCTGGGAGGCGCGCACCAAGGCGCGGGAAGTCATCAAGTACGGCGCGGACCTGGTGAAGGTGTGCGCCTCCGGCGGCGTCCTCTCCAAGGGAGACCAGCCCGGCGCGCCGCAGTACTCGCTCGAGGAGATGCGGGCCATCGTCGAGGAGGCGCACCGCGCGGGCCGGAAGGTGGCGGCCCACGCCCACGGGACGCAGTCCATCAAGGAGGCCATCCGCGCCGGCGTGGACTCCATCGAGCACGCGAGCCTCATCGACGACGAGGGCCTGAAGCTGGCCAAGGAGCACGGCACCTTCCTGGTGATGGACATCTACAACGACGACTTCATCCTCGAGGAGGGTTTGAAGAATGGGATGCTCCCGGAGTCCATCGAGAAGGAGAAGGCGCTGGGGCAGCTGCAGCGCGACAGCTTCGCCCGGGCGGTGAAGGCCGGGGTGCGGATGGCCTTCGGGACGGACGCCGGCGTCTACCCGCACGGAAACAACGCGCGGCAATTCGCGGTGATGGTGCGCTACGGGATGACGCCCATGCAGGCCATCCGCGCCGCCACCCTCGATGCGGCGGAGCTGCTCGGATGGAAGGCCAAGGTGGGCTCCATCGAGCCCGGCAAGCTGGCCGACCTCATCGCCGTGCGGGGCGACCCCCTGGCCGACATCCGCTCGCTGCAGGACGTGGGCTTCGTCATGAAGGGCGGCACGGTGGTGAAGAATACCCTCGGGCGGTGAAGGGCGCGCCGTCGCTGGCCCCGACTCGAGGCGAAGCCCTCAGGGCCCGTCGGATGGACGGCCCAGCATGGCCCCCGCGTCCAGGCAGGCCTCGCAGATGCCGCGGCCGACTTTCGAGGAGATGAGTGCCGCGTAGTCTCCCGGGCCCCGGCCGCAGAAGGCGCAGTGCAGGACGGTGGGATTCAAGGCGAAGAGCGACTTCCGGAGCGGGTCGGTAATCTCCTTGCCCTCCAGAAGAAGCAGCGTCGCGGCGATGCAGTCCTTGCACATGGAGACGTAAGGACCGGCGATGGTGCGCCCGCGCCGGTGCACGGAGGCTCCGCAGAAGGAGCAAGCCTGCGGCTCAACCGACATGGGACGTGCCTTCTTGCGCGAAGCCTGCGTCACGCACGACTCGGAGAGCGCCGCTTCCACTCCCGCATCCGCACAGGCCAGCCCGGACAACTCCTAAAGGTCCACCACGCACAAGTTCCTGTCTGCCAATCCCGCGCAAGACAAAAGTTAGCACGCGAGGGACACGGTCGCTGCGACGCACAGGCACCGACAAGTCCCGTCGGCTGGACGCTCGAAGTGAAGAGCAGCCCGCCTTGACGCGCAGTGCGAACGTTCTAGCGCTCGACGAGTCGCTTCAGTCGCGAGAGAGCGTCCCTCGCGGCCAGACGGCTAGCTGTCCTTCGCGAGGTACTTCTCGATGAGCGTCATCTGGATGGCCCAGCCCTGCTCGTTGGCGGAGAAGGCCTTGGCGCGCCGGGCGAGCGGGATGCTGTCAAAGCCTGTCTCGGTGAGGGTGAGCAGGACGCCGCCAGGGACGTCCTCGAGCTGAAAGACGATGAGCGTCGTCGGCTCGGCCGCGACGTCCACGCCCTTCTCCACGGCGTAGGGGTGCCAGCGGAAGGAGAGCAACCGCTCCCTCTCCACGCGCTCGACGGTGATGTCAAAGGACACCCCCACGTGCGGCGCCTGCATCCGCGCCACCTCGGCATCGACGGTGGTGGGGACGATGGTGCCATGCAGGGTGGCGCCGGAAGTGAAGTCGCCGTCGAGCTTCATCCCGAACCAGCTTCCAAACTCCCGGGCGTCGCTGAGCGCGCGCCAGACACGGGCGCGGGGCGCGCGAAGGAGCACCTTCTTCTCGATGAAGTCCGACGGCGTGGCCATGGGCAACCTCCCAAGCGTCGCCTATGTACGCTGGCCTCGCCTCAATACGCAACCCCAAGGTTGCGCGATGCCTTTTCCAGGCGCTTCAGGCCTCGAGGCGCGCCCGGGCCAGGCGGAGGTACTCGGGGCTACTCTCCATCCCCAAGAAGCGCCGGCCAAGCTTGCGCGCGGCGACGCCGGTGGTGCCCGAGCCGCAGAAGGGGTCGAGGACGAGGGCTCCCTCGGAGCTACTGGCGAGGAGAATGCGCTCCAGGAGCGCGAGCGGCTTCTGCGTCGGGTGGCGCCCGAGGGCCTTCTCCGTGGGCTTCGGGCCGCTCAGCGTCCACACCCGGCCCTGGCCTTCCGCGTCGAGCTCCTCCTCGCCGGGACGCGGCAGCGCCCAGACGTCGCGCATCTGCTTTCCACCGGCCTCCTCGCGCATGGCCGGGTAATGGAAGGTGTGGAGGAGGCGGGGCCCGGGCCGCGGTGCGGCCCAGATGAGCAGCTCCGAGGAGTGGGTGAAGTAGCGGCAGGAGAGGTTGGGGCTCGCGTTGGGCTTGTACCAGGTGATGGTGTTGAGCAGCTTGAAGCCCAGGGACTGGAGCGCGAAGCCGACGGAGAAGATGCCGTGCTGCGTCCCGGACACCCACAGCGTCCCTGAGGGCTTCAGCACCCGCTGGACGGCGGCCAGCCAGGCGACGTTGAAGCGATGGTCCTCGGTGAGTCCGCGCGAGGCGTCCCAGTCGCCCTTGCGCACCGGCGCCCGCCGGCCGGCGTGGCAGGTGAAGCCGCCGTTGGAGAGGAAGTACGGCGGGTCGGCAAACACCATGTCCGCCGACGCCGCCGGAAGCAGCGCGAGGAGCTCGCGGCAGTCGCCCTCGGCCAGCGCCCAGTCGGGGCCGGCCGAGTGGAGATGCGCGGAGAGCGGGCCATCCGCGAGGGGCGAGGACGCGGACAGGCGGCGTTGCGGGGTGGCCATGAAGGGAGCCACACCGTAGAGGCGCGCCGCGTGCGCCCAAGTTTTCGGTCGAGTTGCTACAGCGCTGAAGCGCGCGCTACGCCTTGGCCTTGGCGGCCTTGTCCGGGGCCTTCTTGGCCTCGGCCGCCGGCTTGGCCTCGTACTTCTTCCGGAAGCGCTCCACTCGGCCCTCGGTGTCCACCAGCTTGTACTTGCCGGTGAAGAAGGGATGGCAGTTGGAGCAAATCTCGACGTGGAACGAGCCGCGCGTGCTACGCGTCTCGATGACGTTGCCGCAGGCGCAAACAATCCGGCTGGGCGGGTAAACAGGATGCAGGTCCGGCTTCATGGGCTCTCGTCCCTGGGGGGCCGTCGCTTTCCCGCGCCGGGAGTGGCGCGAGGTTCTGGACGCCTCCCTCAAAGGGCTGGCGCTTCTAACAGTGGAGGGAAGGCCCCGCAAGCAGCCCACCCACTCCTTCGCCCACTCGCACGATTGTTGCCAGGTTGGCATTTGACCCCCGGCGGTGAAATGATAATGATTCGCAAAATCAATTAACCGCCTCCGTCTGATTCTGGTCCCCCGGCATGCGCGTCGCCCTTCCCGCCCTCCTCGTCCTGCTCCTGGCCTCCTCGGCCTCGGCCGGCGAACGGACGCTTGCCTGGACGTACGACAGCAGCGTGCTTCCGCAGGGCTCGAAGGAGCTCGAGCTGTGGAGCACCGGGCGCTTCGGCAAGCCCGAGGGCTACAGCGCCTTCGACAACCGCGCCGAGATGGAGATTGGCCTCGGTTCCGGACTGCAGACGTCCATCTACATCGACTTCGGCACCGTCTACGACGGGCCGAGCGGCACCACCGTCAGCAACTGGCAAATCTCCAACGAGTGGAAGTGGAAGCTGCTCGACCCGGTGGCGGACGTCTTCGGCGTGGCCCTGTACGGAGAGCTGACCGCCGGCCCCTCGGAGGAGGAGCTCGAGGCGAAGCTCATCCTCGACAAGCGCTTCGGCAAGCTGCTCATCGCCTTCAACGCCATCGGTGAGCTGGAGTGGGAGAACCTCTTCCCGGGCTGGCTGCATGAGCAGGTTCTCGAGGCGGTGGGCGGCGCCGAGTACGCGGTGGGCGCGGGCTTTCACGTCGGCGTCGAGGCGCGCGTCAACGCCGTCTGGGAGACGGGCACCGGCTTCGTCGGCGGCGCCGTCTACGTCGGCCCGGTGGTGTCCTACGTCCGGCCCACCTGGTGGGTGGCCCTCAGCGTCATGCCCCAGGTGACGGGCTTCGGGAGCGGCACCGTCGACGGGCTCGAGCTCGACGAGCACGAGCGCCTCAACATCCGGCTCCTCGCGGGCTTCGACCTGTGAAACCGACGACGTCCACCAGGCTGCCATTCGCCCTGGCGGCGGCGCTCCTGGCGCCGGCCTGTCTGCAGGGGCCGGGGGCCACGCCGGTGGACCCCTTCAAGCCCGCGGACCAGGCCCTCGGGGAGCGGGTTTTCCGGGACCCGCGCTTCTCGCAGTGGTTCGCCACCCACTCCAGCAACGTGAATGCCTTCCCCAGCCCTGGGGACCCAACCGTGGCGTTGGCCCAGAATGCCCTCGGGCCGAACTACCCGGGCTCCCTGGCCGGTGCGGCCATGGCCTGCTCGTTGTGTCACCTGGTGGAGCAGAACTCAGCGCCCAACGGCACCAACATGCGCGCCTACTCGGACTACGCCTCGCGAAGCCCGATTCCCGACCGGGGCGATGGGCAAGCACACACCCCGCGCAACAGTCCACCCATGGTGGACGACCTCATCCCGCACAGCGGGCCCACGTTCCTCCACCTCGACGGACAATTCGTCACGCCGGAGGACCTCATCACCTTCACCTTCACCGGCCGGAACCTCGGTTGGCTCTTCACCGAGCACGACCAGGCCGTGAGTCACATTGCCCAGGTCATCCGCGAGGACGACTGCAGCCAGTTCATCGGCCCGGACCCGGGTCTGGCCGGGACGAGCTACGCGGCGGATTTCCTCGCCCAGGACGAGCGAATTCTCGCCCGGCTGCGCCTCCCGGTGGAGGACCGAATTGACGTCCATACCGCCACCGACGACGAGGTGGTGGCAGCGGTGGCTCACGTCGTCGCGGAATACATCAGCGGCCTGCGCTACAGCCGCGACACCACCGGGGCCTACAACTTCTCGCCCTTCGACGTCTTCGTCCGCCTCAACGGCCTTCCGCGCCAGCCGGAGGAGGGCGAAGCGCCGCTCGCCTACGCCCGCCGGCTGCGCACCGCGGTGGAGTCGCTCGTCGAGCCGGTCTTCGTGACGCCGGAGATGGGAAGCTACATCCACCATTCACAGCCCTTCGCCTTCGGACAGGCGGAGCTCCAGGGCCTGGAAGTCTTCCTCGCCGAACCCCTCGGCCCCTTCATCCCCTTGGACTCCGGCGGCGGGGGCGGCGGCGTCGGGAACTGCATCGCCTGCCACACTCCGCCGGACTTCACCGACCACGCCTTCCACAACACCGGCGCGGCCCAGGTGGAGTACGACAACGTACACGGGTCGGGCGCCTTCATGGCCCTCAGCGTGCCGGACCTGGCCACCCGGAATGCCAACCCACTTCTCTACCTGCCCGCCTCGCTGGCCAACCCCACCGCGCCGGGCAACTTCCGCTCGGAGGCCTCCGCCAGTAACCCCAGCCTTGCGGACCTGGGCATGTGGAACGTCTTCGCCAACCCGGACATCCCCAACCCCCAGTCGGCGCTCCTCGACATCCTGTGCCCCACCCCCTCGGCGACGACGGACTGCTCGCCGGCGACGCTCCTGCCGCAAACCATTGGCCTCTTCAAGACACCGGGGCTACGCGACCTCGACGACAGCGCGCCCTACCTCCACAATGGCAGCCTGAATAATTTCCAGGCGGTGCTGGCCCAGTACCAGAAAGTCTCCGCCCTGCAGCGCGCTCAGGCCCTCCGCAACGGGGACACGCGGCTGACCGGAATGAACCTTTCCACGGTCGACATTGCAGCCCTCTCGGCCTTCCTGCACTCGCTGGCCGAGGACTACCAGTAGCCGTCTGCCGCGCTGCCGGCGCGGCAGGAGAAAGAAAACACCGCTTCCTTCACTTCTTGGGGGCGGGCTTCTTCTTCAGCTCCGCGAGGCGGGCCTTGGCCTTCTTGGCGGCGTCCGTCCCCGGGTAGCGCTTGATGACCTGGTCCAGCGCGGCCTGGGCGGCGTCCAGGTTTTTCAGGCGCTGGAAACAGTCGGCCGAGTGCAGGAGGGCTGCGGGCATGGACTTGCTGTTGGGGAAGGCCTTCACCAGCTGCCCGTACTCGGGCAGGGCCTCCGGGCACTTGTCCTCGACGAAGTAGGACTCGGCGAGCTGGAAGTGGGCCTCGCCGGCCAGGTCATCCCGGGGGTACTTCCGGGTGAAGTCCAGGTACAGCGTGCGGGCGACGGCCACCTCTCCGGCCTTCTGCTTGGAGAGGGCCAGGGCGAAGAATTCCTTCTTGTCCGCCGGGCGGGGGATGTCCGCGGCCGGGGCCGGCGCGACCTTGGCCCCCGGGGCGCCGGTGAGGGTCGTCACCTGGGACTGCAGCTGGTCGAGCTGGTGGCTGTAGGCGTCCACCTGGCCGCGCAGGGAGGCCAGGTCCTCCACCACCTTCTGCAGCTGCACGCCGATGTCGGCGTCGCTCCGGCGGGCGGCCGAGTCCAGGCCCTCGAGCGCCTTCGTCACCTCGGCCACCTTCTGGTCCACCCGGGGGAGCGACTCGGAGAGCTTCACGTTGAGGGCCTTCACCTCAGCGTGCAGGGACTCGTTGTCCTGGGACAGCTTGTCCACCCGGAGCTCGAGCATCTGCCCGCGCTCCGGGCTGTAGCAGCCGACGAGAAGCCCGATGCCGAGACTCGGCCCGAGGAGCGTCCGCCGAAGGCTCACTGGTAGACGAAGTCCACCCGGCGATTGGCGGCCCAGGCCGCCTCATTCTCGGCCTGCACCGCGGGCCGCAGCTTGCCGTAACCCACGGTCTGCAGCGCCGCGGCCGAGACGCCCAGGTCCACCAGGTACTTCTTCACGCTCACCGAGCGGCGGATGGACAGCTGGAGGTTGTACTCCTCGGTGCCGCGGTCGTCGGTGTTCCCCTCGAGGACAATCTTCGGGTAGCTGCCCTTCTTGATGCAGGGGGCAAGCGCGTCCAGCTGGGCGCGGGCCGCCGAGTCGAGGTTACTGAGGTTGAAGCCGAAGTGGACCGGGGACCAGTCGCAGGTCGCCGCGGCACCGCCCTTGGCGCACACGCCGCCCTGGCAGGTCTCTCCGGTGCGGCAGTCGTCGTTGGTGGCGCAGGTGTTGGCCACGCACAGGTTGTTGGTGCAGCGGGCGCCTGGGCCGCAGGCGGCGTCGTCGGTGCAGGCCTTGGCCGCGCACTTGCCGTTGTCGCACTTCTTCCCCGGGCCGCAGGAGGCGTCGTCGGTGCATTCCGGCTTGGGGACGCAGGCGTTCTGCTTGCAGGCGTAGCCGGCCTTGCAGTTGGCGTCGGTGGCGCACTCCCTGCACTGCCCCTGGACGCAGACCTCGTTGTGCTCCTTGCAGTTATCGTCGGAGTCACACTTGGGGTAGCTAGAAGAACAGCCGTCGAGGAGGAAGAGGACGCTCAGCGCTGCGAAACCCACGAGCCACGTCTTGCGTTGCATGCTCTCTCCCTCGATGACCGAAGCTGGAAACCTGTACTGCCGCGGGACGGTCGTGGTCAAACGAATTCGCGACCGCCGCGGGCGATGGCCCACACCGCGGCTGGGCGCACACCGGGCGGACGGGAGCTGAGGCGCGCGCATGGCATCCACCGTCCTCATCGTCGATGACGAGAAAAACATCCTCCTCACCCTGAGCCAGTCCCTCCAGCTGGCCGGCTACCGCACGGAGCTGGCCCAGACGGGCCAGCTGGCCCTGGACGTCGCCGCCGCCCGGCCGGTGGAGGCCGTCCTTCTGGACGTCCGCCTGCCGGACCTGGACGGCCTTCTCTTGCTCGAGCGGCTGCTCGCGCTCCGGCCCTCGCTGCCCATCATCATGATGTCCGGCCACGCCACCATCGACACCGCGGTGCGGGCCACGCAGCTTGGCGCCCGGGACTTCCTGGAGAAGCCCATCGCCCGCGACCGGCTCCTCCTGGCCGTCAAAAACGCCCTCGAGCACCGGGCGGTGGTGGAGAAGCTCGAGGCGCTCGAGGCCGAGACTGGGCAGTACGAGATGGTGGGCCAGGGGGCGGCCATGAGCCGGCTGTACGCGCTCCTCTCCAAGGCCGCTCCCAGCGAGGGGCGCGTCCTCATCACCGGCGAGAATGGCACGGGCAAGGAGCTCGTCGCCCGGGCCCTGCACCGCCACAGCCGGCGGGCAGCCTTCCCCTTCGTCCGGCTCAACTGCGCCGCCGTCCCGACGGAGCTCATCGAGAGCGAGCTCTTCGGGCACGAGCGCGGGGCCTTCACCGGGGCCACCTCCGTGCGCCGCGGAAAATTCGAGCTCGCCGACGGCGGGACGCTCTTCCTCGACGAGGTGGGCGACATGCCGAAGGCCATGCAGGCCAAGCTTCTGCGTGTCCTCCAGGAGAGCGAGTTCGAGCGCGTGGGAGGCGCGGAGACGTTGCGCGCCGACGTCCGGGTGCTGGCCGCCACCAACCGGGACCTCGGCGCCGAGATTGGCGCCGGCCGCTTCCGGGAGGACCTCTACTACCGGCTGGCGGTGGTGCAGCTGCACGTGCCGCCGCTGCGCGAGCGCCGGGAGGACTTGCCGGAGCTCATCTCCACCTTCCTCGCCGAGGCCTGCAAGCGCAACGGCCGCCGGCCGCTCCGCCTCCTGCCGGACGCCGTGGCCCTCCTCGCCGCCCAGCCCTTCCCGGGAAATGTCCGGGAGCTCAAGAACCTCGTCGAGCGCCTGGCCATCCTCTGCGACGGCCCGGAGGTGACGGCCAGCCAGGCCCGGGAGCTCTTGCCGCCGCCTCGGGGAGGCAGCGCCGAGGCACCCCGAGAGGCCGCCACGCCAGCGGCCCCACCGACGCCGCCGCCCGCTGCCGTGGAGGCGCAAGCGGTGGGGAGCAAGCCGTTTCGCGAGCTGGTGGACGACGCCGAGCGGGCCATCATCCTTCGCACCCTGGCCTTCACCGAGGACAACGTCACCGAGGCGGCCCGGCTGCTCGACCTCGAGCGCGGCCACTTCTACAAGAAGATGAAGGCCCTCGGGCTGCGGCGGGGGCCGGCTGACACGGAGCCTCCCTGAAGGCCCTCGGGTTCAGGCCCCCGAGAGCAAAAGGCTCAAGACGGTGGCCGCCTCGACGTCGCTCCAGGCGGTCATGGTGACGGGCAGCTTCAGAAAGCCCAGGCCTCCGGGCACCATGGGGCCCTCGTACTGCGTGCCATTCCAGCCAAGCTGGTAGACGACGGTGCCGATGCGGCCGTTGATGGCCGTCGGGCTCAGGATGAAGTCGGTGTTGCCGCCGTTCATCGCACCGACGACGTGCGCGCTCCCGTCCGGGTTGATGTTGACGATGCAGCTGAAGAGCGTCATCCCCACCAGGCCCTCGGCCTGGTTACCCTTGATGCCGACGTCGATGGACTTCCCGGACGAGCCCGTCCCGCGCACGTGGCCTCCGGTGACGTCGAGGCTCGTCACCGGGCCGCTGATGGAGCGCCCCTGGATGGTGAGCGACAGCTGACCGCCGGCCGCCGTCCCCTGGAAGGTGTTGCCCGTCGACCCCGACACGCTGAAGAGCTTCCAGCCGGCCGGCGTCGCGGAGGGCGCCGGGGCGCTGGGGGCCGGTGCCGAAGCGGGCGTGGCGCAGGCTAAGAGGGCGAGACAGGACAGCGCGGCAAGGCGTGAAGCTCGCATGTGAGTCTCCTTGAGTGGGGACGGAGGGCCTGGTGTGCCAACCCGCGTCCAAAACCGTGGACGCCAGCATCGGCCTCGAGTGGCCGCACTGTCACTTGGATTCGACGCTTCCCGAGCGCCGGCAAGGCATGGCTTCGAGAAGCTGTTGAGGAGGCAGAAGGCACCTCCGGCGAGGGCCCGTCTCTTACGTGCCGAGGACGATGGCCAGCACCACGGCCACTTCCAGGTCCGTCCAGCTGGCCATCGCCACCGGAAGCTGCAGGGAGACGCCGTTGACGGTGCGCCCGCCGCAGTTGCCCATGCCCTCGTAGCGCCCATCCTTGAAGGCCAAGTCATAGCTGCAGGGCCCGAGCTTCCCCTGGAAGGAGGTGGGGCTGATGGTGAAGTCGGAGATGATGCCGCCGAAGAGGCCCGTCACCTGGGTGGCGCCGTTGTCCTGGGGCTTCAGGTCCACGGTGAGGGGCGCGTTGTTGGCGTTGCCCTCGGCGTGCGTCCCCCGAAGCGTAATCTGCACCGCCTGGTGGGCCCCTCCGGTGCCGCGGATATACGTTCCGCCGTGCTTGAGATTCCAGGTGGGGCCGAAGATGGTGTCCCCCTCGATGGACACCTGGATGTAGCGCGTCTCGGAACGCAACCGCAGCTCCTTGCCCGAGCCCGGACTGGCCGAGGCGAAGGCCCAGACGGGGGGAGCCACCGTCGCCGGCGGGGCGCTGGCGCAACCGAGGAGGAGGGCGAGGGGCAACACGGACGAGGGAAGGTGAAGGCGCATGGGACCTCGCGGGGGGTGGTGGCGCAGCCGGGCGCCTTGCCCAGACGCCCGCATTGCCTCCTTTATTCTATTCACCCCAATTGACACCCCGGCCCGCCGCTGGTTGCAACCCAAAAGACGGCGAAGCGCCGTCCTAGGCAGCGAAACGCGCCCAGACGGGGGCGTGGTCCGAGGGAAGCTTCCCCTTGCGGGCCTCCCTGTCGATGTCCGCCGCCTCGCATCGCGCGGCCAGCGCCCGGTTGGCGTAGATGGCGTCGATGCGCAGCCCGTGGTTCTTCGGAAACCCCAGCATCCGGTAGTCCCACCAGCTGTACCGCCCGGGCTCCTGGTGGTGGAGGCGGAAGGTGTCCTCGAGGCCGAAGGCCACCAACTCCTTCAGGGCGGCGCGCTCCGGCAGGGAGAACAGCGTCTGGCCCTCCCACAGGACGGGGTCCCAGACGTCGCGCTCCTCGGGGGCGACGTTGAAGTCGCCACACAGCACGAGCGCCGGCTCCTTCGCGTAGCGCCCGTCCAGCGCGCGCCGAAGCCGCGCGTAGAAGGCCAGCTTCCCCTGGTAGGCCGGGGAGTCCACCGACTGGCCGTTGGGGGCATAGACGGAGACGACGCGCACGCCCTGGACGGTGGCCGCCAGCACCCGGGCCTCCGTCTCCACCTCGTCGGGAAGGGGTAGCCCCTTCTCCACGTCCGTGAGCGGCTGGGTGCTGAGGATGGCCACCCCGTTGTACGTCTTCTGTCCGTACACCGCCGCCTGGTAGCCAAGCCGCTGCACGGCCTCCAGCGGGAATTGCTCCTCGGTGCACTTCAACTCCTGAAGGCACAGCACGTCCGGCCTCTTGGCCGAGACCCAGGCCTCGAGGCGCGCGACGCGCGCCCGCACCGAGTTGATGTTCCAGCTGGCGATGGTGAGGGACATGGGGGAGGCCGCAGGCGCTTCTTAGTCGCCTCGAGGCGGAAGGGAAGGGGCGAAACGTGGCCCCGTGTCCGTCGGCCCGCCCCCGGCTGCGGGCGAAGGGCCGCGCCCAGCACCGTGCCCCGAGGGCAGAAGGCCCTGGCACGCGCTGCGCAAGGGCTCTCCTGTGCCCCGGGGGCTTTCCTCCCGGGGGGCGCAGTCCTTCAAGACAAGAAACGAGAGGTCCCTCATGCAACGCACTCCGCTGGCCGTCCTCGGTGCCCTGTTGGCACTCGGCGGCTGCAAGCAGTCCCCCCCTCCGGCCGTCGAGGCAAAGGCGCGCCTCGCCCCCGTCCCGCCCGTCGCCGTGGCCTCCGCGCCCGTGGTGCACGACGCCGGCGCCGCCCCGGCGAAAGTCCAGGCGCAGCCCGTCCTCGGCCTCGCCCACACCGACGTCCGGCCCGTCGACCACCTTGCCCGCGCCCGCACCCTGCGCGACGAGGGCGACACCCTCGAGTCGCTGGCCGAGGCCCGCCGGCAGCTGGCCGACAGCCCCGAGGACGAGGACGCACTCGAGCTCGTGGCCCACGGTGGCGCGGCACTCGGACAGACAGCGCTCGCCGCGCTGGCCTTCGAGAAGCTGGCGACGGTGCGCGACGAGGACGCGGTGCCCCTGGTGCAGGCAGCCCGGCTGCACCTCGTCCTCAAGGACGCGGCGGGCGCGGAGCGCCTGGCCAGCGAGGCGCTGGGGCGCGACGACGGCAACGTCGAGGCCTACCAGGTGCTTGGCCGTGGCGCCCTCCTGGAGGGCGACTTGCGACGGGCCATGGACTGGCTGGAGCAGGCCCAGGCACTGGCGCCCTCGCACGGCTGGGTGCTCAACAACTTGGGCTTCGCGTACCTCCGGGCCAACGAGAATGCCCAGGCCCTCGAGACGCTGACGCGCGCCTCGGAGCTCCTCCCCGACGCCGCGGTGGTGCAGAACAACCTCGGCGTGGCGCTGGAGCGGATGGGGCACTCCAGTGAGGCCAGCGCAGCCTTCGAGCGCTCCGCGGCCCTCGCCCCGCACTACACGCGCGCCCTCGTCAACCGCGCCCGCCTGGCCCTCGCCGGCAGCTCGGACGCCGGGCCGGAGCCCGAGGAGGAGACGGGCTCTGACGACGAGGCGCCGTCGCCCTAAGGCCCTGAAGAGGCCCCCAAAGCCGGGTGGGAGGGCCCCTCGCACGGGGGGCCCTCTGCTAGCTTCGCCCCGCCGCCCTACCTTCTAGGACATGGTCGCCCCCTCCCAAGCCCGCGCCTTCCGTCGAAAGGGGCCCAGCTCCCTTGTCCGCTGGCTCCGCGCCCTGGCGCTGGCGGCGGGCGGCCTTCTCCTTTTGTGCCTTCTGGCTGGCAGCGGCGCGTACTTCTATTACAGCCGCGGCCTTCCCTCGGTGGACGCGCTGCGCGACTACCGCCCGCCGCAAGTCACCAAGGTTTTCTGCGCCGACGGCAGCGTGTGCGCCGAGTACTTCCTCGAGCGCCGGACGCTGGTGGATGCGAGCCTCCTTCCCAAGCACGTGCGCGACGCCTTCCTGGCCGCCGAGGACGCGGACTTCTACCGGCACGAGGGCCTGGACTACTTCGGCATGCTGCGCGCCGGCCTCAAGGCGCTGAGGCCGGGCGGGCACCTCACCGGCGCCTCCACCATCACCCAGCAGGCCTGCAGAAACCTCCTCCTCACCCAGGAGCGCAAGGTGAGCCGCAAGATGCGGGAGTGGATTCTCACCCCGCGCATGGAGCGGGCCCTCACCAAGGACCAGATTCTCAACCTCTACCTCAACCAGATTAACTTCGGGCACAGCCGCTACGGCATCGAGGAGGCGGCGCTCTTCTACTTCGGAAAGCACGCGGCGCAGCTGGACGTGGCCGAGGCCGCGGTGCTGGCCGGCACCGTGCAGCAGCCCTCCCGCATCAACCCCGTCACCAGCCTCACCAAGGCCAAGGGACGCCAGGCCTACGTGCTGCAGCAGATGGTGAAGCACGGCTTCCTCGGCGAGGCCCAGGCGCGCGCCGCCCTGGCCAGGCCCATCGTCCTCGCCCCCAGGCCTCCGGCGGCCCGGGGGCAGTACTACGTGGAGGAGATTCGCCGGTTGCTGTTTTCCCGCTACGGCGAGGCAGTGGTGCTCAGCGGCGGCCTCCGGGTGGACATCGCCATGGAGCCACGGCTTCAGGACCTCGCTGACGAGGCGCTGCGCGAGGGCCTGGAGACGCTGGACAGGCGCATGGGGTACCAGGGGCCGCTCGGGACGCTGGAGGCGAAGCCCTTCGCGAGCTACCGCCACCTCCTCGAGGGGCGGCTGGCCGAGGCCGGCCGCCGCGAGCGCGACAATGCGCTGCTCGCGGACCTCGCCCCGCTGGTGAGCGCCCCGGCGCGCTCCGAGGAGTCGGACCTCGACGACGCCGAGGCCGCCGAGCCGGACAGTGCACCCGAGGAAGTGGTGGCGCTGCGCGTCCCTCTCGTCCCCGTCCAGGAGGGCCTGGTGCTGGCCGGCTACGTGACGCGCGTGGACGACGCCGCGCGCACCGCCACCCTGGACTTCGTCAGCCGGCAAGGCGTGCTGTCCTTCGCCACCGTCGGCTGGGCGCGGCCCCGCGGGGTGGGCAAGTGGACGCAGCCGCCGCAGAAGCTGTCCGACGTCCTTCTCGAGGGCCAGGTGGTGCGGGTGCGCGTCCTCTCCGTCCCCGCCTCTCCCAAGCCGCTGGAGGTGACACTGGACCAGGTGCCGGAGGTGCAGGGCGCGCTCACCGCCATCGACCCGACGAGCCGCCGGGTGGTGGCCCTCAGCGGGGGCTATGACTTTCGCCTCTCCCCCTTCAACCGCGCCACCCAGGCCCACCGGCAGCCGGGCTCCTCCTTCAAGCCCTTCCTCTACGCGGCCGCGCTGCAGAGCCAGCGCTTCACCGCGGTGAGTGTCCTCAACGACGCCCCGGAGGCGGTGCGCGACCCCTACACCGGCAAGGTGTGGAAGCCGCAGAATTACGAGCGCACCGGCTTCGAGGGGCCGATGACGGTGCGCCAGGCCCTCACTCGCTCTAAAAACACCGTCTCCGTCCGCCTCATCGAGGCCCTGACGCCCCAGGTGGCCATCGACTTCGCGAAGAAGGTGGGCATCCACAGCCCCATGCCGGACAACCTCACCCTGGCGCTGGGGACGGGCGAGGTGACGCAGCTCGAGATTGCCAACGCCTACGCCACCTTCGCCAAGGCCGGCCAGTACGCAGACCCCCTCCTCCTTGTCCGCGTCTCCACGGCGACGGGCACCGTCCTCGAGGACCACCAGGCGGCCTTCACCGACGCCACCTCCCCCGCCGTCGCCTACCTCATCACCTCCCTCATGCGCAGCGTGGTGGAGGAGGGCACGGCGGCGCAGGTGCGGGAGCTCAACCGGCCGGCGGCAGGCAAGACGGGCACCACCAACGAGTACCGGGACGCCTGGTTTGACGGGTACACCCCGACGCTGGTGGCCAGTAGCTGGGTGGGCTTCGATGACCACTCGTCCCTCGGGCCCGGGGAGTCCGGAGCCAAGGCCGCGCTGCCCGTCTGGCTGCGCTTCATGAAGGGCGCGCTCGAGGGCACGCCCCAGAGTGACTTCGCGGTGCCGCCGGGCGTGGTGCTTGTCCGCGTGGACCCCTCGTCCGGGCTTCTCGCCGGGCCCCGGCTTCCGGGCCGCCAGGAGGCCTTTCTCGAGGGCACCGCGCCCACCTCCGAGGCCCCGAGTCCCGGCGAGGCAAGCCCGGACCGCTTCCTCATGGAGGACCCGGACCGGGGCCACTTGTGAGGGCAGCGCTTCTGGCGCTCCTCCTCGCCTCGGGGCCGACTGGCGCGGACGGCGCCCTCGCGCAGCTCGCCACGCAGCTGTCGGCCGAGGTGCGCGCGTCCGGGGCCGTGGCCCCCCTGGCGGTGACGGTGTCGGCCCCCGGGCACCCGGGCCTCGAGGAGGCCTTCTCCACGCTGCTACTCGCGCGACTGGCCGGCCTGGGCCTCGAGGCGCGGCTTGTCCCGACTGGCCCGGACGCGGAGGCCCTGGCCCGCCAGCGAGGCAGCCGGGCGCTGTTGCGCGTGCGCCTTGGCCTCGGCACGACGCTGGCTGCCACGGGCGACGTCCTCTCCACCTGGGTGAATTTCTTCTCCCCGAGAGACGTGCGAGGCCCCGGGCCGGCGGCGGTGGTGTTTGCCGAGGTGCCCCCGGACGACGCCGTGCGCGCGCTGTGGCAAAGCCCTGTGGCACAGGGCCTCGTCCTTGAGCCAGTGCCCCTGGCCCGCTGGCCCGTCCGCACCGCGGCGCTGGCCACCGGCGCCCTCGGCGGCGCGACGGGCGTCACCCTGGCCGTCCTCACTGAGGAGGCGGTGGAAGTGCGGGCGGCCGACGGGCACCTGTTGGCGCGGCGCCCCCTCGCCGGGCTGCCCGTGGCCGAGGCGCCGTCCCGGGAAGCCTTCGGGACGCTGTGCCTCTGCGACGGCCTCCTCTACGCCTTCAGCGCGCGCCGGGCCCAGGGCGAGGTGCTGGCCCTGGAGGACGGCGCCCTGCGCGTGCGCGCGCCGCTGGACCACCCGGTGGTGGCCTGCGGAAGCCCTCCCCTGGAGGCCACCTTCCGGCCCGGGGCGGCCCGCCTGCTTCCGCTTGGCGCTGCCGGGCCGGACGCTCTACCGCCCCAGGCGCCCTTCGCCTGGGGCTTCTTGCGCAGGCAAGGCCCCCACGGGCCAGCGTGGCTTCTCCTCCTCGAGGACGGGACGGCCCGTACCGGCGGCACGGGCCCCGGGCGCAGCTTCCCGGGGGTGGGCGCCGGCGCCGCGCTTCTCGAGGCGGACGGCACCCTTCACCTGGCCGCGAGCTCCGCCTCCGCCCTCCCGGTGGTGGACAGGCTTGTCCTCCTCTCGGCCGAGGACGGCACGGAGCGCGCCAGCGTGGAGGTGCCGGGGCGCATCCTTCAAGTCACACCGGCTGCCCTAAAGGCGGGCGCGCCGGAGGCGCTCCTCCTCGGCGTCTGGGGGCCGGACGGCGGCGCGGAGTTGCGCCTCGTCCGGGCGCGCCCGTGAAAGGACGGTGCCTCCTCGGGGCGGCCCTTCTCGCCCGCTGGCTTCACCCCCTGGAGGCCCCCGCCGCGGAGCGGGCGAGGCTTGGCGGCACCCTCGTCGTGGACTTGGTGGGCGTCGCGGCGCCTTCTGCCGAGACGGCTGGCGAGACGCCCGAGGCCGCGAGCGCGCGGGCGCTCCTGGCGCTTCCCCTGTGCCGCCTCTCCCCGGAGGCCACGCCCGTCCTGGCCACTCTTGGACGCGAGGGCGCGGCCCCGGACACGGTGGTGGTGACGCCCCTTCCCGGTGCTCGCTTCCCGGACGGCGCGGCGCTGCGCCCGGGTGACGTCGCCGAGACGCTTTACCGGTTGCTCGAGGCGCAGGGCCCGTACGCGAGTCTCCTCGCCCCCCTGGCCAGCCCCGAGGAGACGCTGAAGGAGGCGCTGCTGCACCCGGAGGCCCCGCTTCGGCTGCGCCTCCAACACGCCTGGCCGGACTTCGAGGCTTCGCTGTGCCACCCGGCCTTCACCCCCAGCCGTCCCGGTACAGGTGGCGCGCCCGGGATGGGGGTGGGCCTCTACGTGCGCACACCCGCGGGCCGCCTCGTCGGCGGACGGGGGACGCCCACCGGGCCCCCCTTCCCCGCCGCGCTGGCCTTCTCCAGCGCCTCGGCGCGCCTCGCGGAGCGCGCGCTTCTGCGAGGCGAGGTGCAGGCCGTCCTCGGCGCCTCACCAGGGCAGGCGGCGTCGTCCCCCCTCCTCTTCGCCACCTACCTCGTCCACCGGAAGGGAAGCCTCCCAGAGGGCGCCCTGTCCGCCCTCGCCCAGGTGGACTTGGAGGCCCTCGTCCGCACCTTCGTTCCCGGGCCGGCGGTGGCCATGCCAGGACTCCTGCCGCCGGGACTCCTCGGGACGGCCCCACTGCCCGCGGCCCCGAGGGCAGCGCCCCGGCCCGCGGGCGCGGCGCGCGGCTTCAGCCTCGGCTACGAGGCGGCCCTCCCGGAGCAGCGCGCCGTGGCGGAACGCCTGCAAGTCCTCCTGCACGACGCGGGCTTCCAGGTGCACCTTCTGCCCGAGACGAGGGCCGGCCTGGAGAGGGCGCGGCTGGCCGGGGCCTTCGAGGCCCAACTCGTCTCGGTGCTGCTTCCGCCCCTGCCCGCGCCGGCCCTGGCGGTGGTGCTGGGCCTCGCCGGGGACACAGCCCTTCTGCGGCGAGAGCTTCCGGGCCTGGGGGCGGAGGGCGATGCCGCGGCGCGGGCCGCGCGCGTGCGCGCCCGCGCCCTCGAGTTGCAGCCCGTGCTTCCCATCGTCCCCCTCTACGTCCGGGGCCTAAGGGTGCAGCTCTCCGAGGCATTAGTCGGCGCGCGCAAGGACAGCTTCGGGCTTCTCGTCCTGGACGACGCGTGGCTTGTGCGCTGAAAGCAACGTCCCTCCCTCTCCATGCGCCTGCGCACCAAACTCACCCTGGCCTTCGCCGCCCTCTCTGTCCTGCCCCTCCTCCTCCCGGCGCCCTTCGTCGCCCACCGGCTACGGGCCACCTTCACGAAGGAGCTGGAGCGACGTGCGGACGCGGCGAGCGCCCTCGTGGCGCTCGAGGTGGAGCGGCTGAAAAGCAGGGTGCAGGAGGCCGTCCTGGCGGCCTCCCGGGACAGCGGCGCCGAGGAGCTGGCGCAGGCCCTGGCCGGCCCGGGGCCGCGTCCGTTGCCCGACGCCGCGCGCAGCCTCGCCGAGGGGCGGGGGCTGGCGGTGCTGGCGCTTTTGGACGGGACGGGCCACGTCCAGAGCAGCGCCCACTTCCCGGCTCGGGCCGGAGACGTCGACAGGGGCCTCCTCGCGGCGCTGGCCGTCCCTCCGGGGACAGTGGTGCAGGAGGACGTCGAGGTGAGCGCGCCCGAGGGGCCACGCGCCTGGCCGGCACTCTTGTCCGCGCGGGCCGTGGAGGGTGTCCCGGGGGCCTTCCTCGTCGGCGGCGTCCTGCTCGACACGGCGCTGGCCACGCAGCTGTCCACCCTCAGCGGGGCCGAGGTGGAGTTTGTCCGCGGGACGGAGGTGCTGGCCAGCGCCGGCGGCGCCAGCGGGCATCGGCTTGTGCGGGAGCTTCCCCTCTCCGGGGGCATGGCCTTGAGGGTGGTGGTGGGGGACGCGGCCTCGGCCGAGGCCGAGGCGGCCCTCCTGGCCGCGCTGGCGCTGGTGGTGGGCCTGGGCCTCCTCCTCAGCGTGGCCCTGGGCATCCTCCTCGCCCGGCGCACGACGGGGCCCCTCGAGGCACTCACGAGAGGGGCGCAGGCGGTGGCCGCGGGCAAGCTGGACACGCAGGTGGGGACGCGGGCCAGGGGCGAGGTGGGCGTCCTCGTCGCGGCCTTCAACCACATGACGTCGGAGCTGGGGCGCACCACCCGGGCCCTGGTGAAGGCGGAGCGCGTCGCGGCCTGGGAGGAGGTGGCGCGAAGCCTGGCCCACGAGTTGAAAAACCCCCTCACGCCGCTGCAGATGTCCCTCGAGACGCTGACTGCCGCGCAGGCCGAGTCGAGCCCGCGCTTCGCGGAGCTCTTCCGGGAGAGCGCCCCGGCCATGCGCGAGGAGGTGGCACGGCTGTCGCGCACCGTGGACGCCTTCGCACGCTTCGCGCGACTGCCGCCCTTCTACCCGGTGGAGCTGGACATGGGCCTGTGGGCGGAGCAGGCCCTCCTCCTCTACGGCGCCAAGGGGGCCGTGCAGCGCGAGGCCTCCTTCGAGAAGGGCCTCCTCGTCCAGGCGGACAGGGACATGCTGGCGCAGGTGCTGCACAACCTCCTCAAGAATGCCGAGGAGGCCAGTTCCGGCGCGACGCCCTTTGTCGCGGTGCGGGTGCTGGCCGAGGGGCCCTGGGCCGTCCTGGAAGTCGAGGACGCGGGCCCGGGCGTCCCGGAGGAGGCGTGGGAGCGCATTTTCGAGCCGCACTTCAGCCGCAAGCCCCAGGGGACGGGCCTCGGGCTGGCCATCTGCCGCCGCATCGCCACCGAGCACGGCGGCACGCTGCGCGTCGGGCGCGGGGCCCGGGGCGGCGCGCTGTTTCGCCTCGCCCTGCCCCGGACGACGGGCACCGGGGCCGCGGCCCGCTAGGGGCTAGTCCTTCACCGGCGTCGCCTTGAGGGCCGCCTTCCCGTCCTTCACGTACACCTGGAAGCGCACCGTGCGGCAGCCGTACTTGGACATCAGCTGGTCGCGGTTTTTCCGCAGCTTGGTGGCAAACCTCTCGTAGGTGAGGCCGTCGGCGGACTCGCCGCAGCGTTCGCGCTGGGCGACGAAGTCCGTGTACACCTCCTGGAAGTGCTCCTCGTCCACCGCCGGGCGCGCGCGGGGCACGGGCGTCGTCATGGGCCGCGCCGCGGCCTGCAGGAGCTCCGGGGGGATGTCCGCCACGCGGGTGGTGTCGGGAATGGCGTTGGCCACCGGCCCGAAGCTGCCGAAGGCCGCCGGCGGGGCGTTGAAGTCCGGGAGGTCCGGGATGGGGTAGGCCGTCGTCGGCTGGTGGTCATAGTCCAGCGGCGGCGGGGGCGGTGCCGAGCGCGGGGCGGGCGTGAAGCGGCCGCCGATGGGGGCCGACGGTGTCCGGTGCGCGGAGGGCGTCGTCGGCGCGGCCCGGGGAGGTGGCGGCGGCGGCATGGCGTCCAAGAGGGCGGAGAGGTCCTCCCCCGGGGAGGGCGGCGGAAGCCGCGAGGGAGGCAGCCCGGAAGGGGAAGGTGCGGCATCGAGCTCGTCGAGGACGGCCGCGGAGAGCGCCGCCGGCGGCGCCTCGAAGGCCGAGGACACCGGAGCCGGCAGGGGCGGTGGCGCAGCGGGAGGGTCCGGCACCACGTGCAGCGGCTCCGGTTCCGCCGTCCGGACGAGGGACGGCCTCGGCGCCGGCGTGGTGCGCCGTGGCGGCGGCACGGTGTCCTCGTCAGGACGCGCCACGGCCGGGCGCGCACGGCTGGCCCACACCGTGGCCCCGCCCAGGAGGAGGGCGAGTACCAACATGCTGCTGAGGGCGAAGCGCTGCGCGTCGGCGAGCTCCACCATGAAGGGCGCGACGTCGGCCACGGCCAGCACCTCCACCGGCTGGCCGGGGAGGCTGCGCCGCACGGCCACCTTGAGGGCCGGGTCACTGCCATTCGTCCACAGGGGCAGCTTCAACGGGCCGAGGGAGCCAGCGCTTCCGCGCTCGGCGACGGCGCTCTTCCCCACCGGCGTCTCGCGCAGCGCCGCCGGCAAGAGGGCGCGGTCCGGGCCTCCCACCGCCGCCAGCTTTCCTCCGGTGATGAAGCCCACCGCGGCCAGGCCGAGCTCCACCGACACCGTGTCCGCGCTGCCGTCCGGAAGCAGTGGCCCGCCCACCATCAGGGTGCCCAGCGCGCGCGCATCCTTGTCCGAGCCGGTGAGAGGCACCGAGAAGAAGAGGTAGTAGGTGCCGAAGGCGTCCCGCGTCTGGCCGTCGCTGCCCGCGCCCGCAAGGACGTCCACCTCCACCCCCTGCAAGGACGGTGTGGCGTCGGCCGTGCCCCGGAGGTAGCTGCCGCCGCCGTCGGTGCGCAGCCCGAGGACGAGGGTGCTGCGAAGGCCGGTGGAGACGGCGTCCTGCGCCACCCGTCGGACGGCGGCCATGCGCTCGGTGGCCGTCTCCCCCCGGCCGGTGCGCAGCGCCTCGAGGGTGCTCCACGTCGCCGGCGAGGCCGCCAGCCGCAGGGTGAGGGCCTGCAACTCCGCCCGGCGTCCGGCGACGCGCACCGCCACCGCGTCCACGGCGCGGGAGGCGTAGGCGGCGGACTGCTTCTCGGCCTGAGCGCTCAGGGAGGAAGCGGTGATGGAGAGCTCAACGAGCCAGAGCGCAAGCGCCGGCACCGCGATGAGCAACGGCCAGAGGCGGGGCATCGCCTTCCTTTGTCGAGGCGGAGGAAAGGCCTGGGTGGACGGGCGCTTATACGCGCGCCGCCCAACCGGCGACAAGCACTCCGCCCCAGGGAGTTTTCGTCGAGAAGACGGGCTTTAGGGCTCCTCCACTTCGAGGTCCGAAAGCTTTGGCTCGCCCGGGTGGTGGTGGCGCTTGTCGACGAGGCGCCTGGCCGCCCGTCCGAGGCGGTCACACGCGCCCACCACCGCCTTGTGCATGTCGTCGGACACCTCCTCGACGTGCAGGGCCGGGGCGCCGGGGACGAGCAGCGTCAGGCGCGCCGAGAGGTCCAGGCCCCCCTTGGCGACGTTGGTGTCCACGAGGTGCACGTCCACCTCCACCGCCTGCTGCTGGAAAATCCGTTCCAGCGCGCGCTCCACGTGCAGCGTGACGAAGCTGCGCAAGGCCTCGTCGACGTCGACGTGCACGCCTCTCACACGGACTTGCATCGGCCACACACCTCGTCTTGCACCAGGGGGCGCACTGCGTTGCAGCGTCGTCTTCTCTTTCCAAGTATGCGCCGGGCCGCGGGCGGAGGTCAGCCCCTTCCTTCCTGACGGCGCAGCCCCTATCTGGCGAAACTCCACGCACCGTGCGCCGCCGAAGGGGGCGTCCCCAGCGACCCGCATGGCCTGCTAGGGTGGCACGCATGGCCGAGGACAAGCGCCGCTTTACCCGCATCGCCCAGGTGGAGGACCCGCTGACACTCGACGCCTACCGTCAGGTGCTGGAGGAAGCCGGCATCCCCGTCTTGTCCCTCGATGACGAGGGCATGGTGGGCGGCCTCACCGACGGCTTCGGCGGGCGCCTCTTCGAGGTGCAGGTGCCCGAGGAACTCGCAGCCAAGGCCAGCAAGCTTCTGGCCGAGGAGCAGGCGCGGCTGGACGCCGGCGCGGAAGATGCGGGCAAGGCCGCCGAGCGCGAGGAAGCCGAGACCGAGCGACACTGAGGGGCCAGAGAAGGGACCCCCTCGTCGCATGCCCTCGGGTTAGTGGGCTTGTGGGTCCTTCACTTCCCACAGGCTGACGCCCGACACCTTCCACCGGCCGCGCTCCTGGCGCGCGAGGAAGTGCTGGAGCTCCTCGTCCACCACCGCCCGCGGCGCCACACTCGTCGCGTGCCGGAGGTACGTCAGCGTCCCCTTCTGGACGACGAGGCCCAGGTGGCTCACCCTTGTGACGCGGTCCGGCCCGTCCTCCCGCACCACCAAAAGGACGGTGCCGTCCGGAAAGGCGCGGGCGTGGGACGGGACAGAGGCGAGGGGAAGGAGGCCAAAGGCGAAGGTGCCGGTGACGTGCGCGCTCACCGGGAGCGCCAGCCCGCGGGCCACCTCGCCCTCCCAGGCCTTCTGCCCTAGGACCTTTTGGGCCACCACCGCGTCCTTTCCGCCGAGGGCCAGGGTGACGTCGCGCGCGAAACCAGCGGCGGTGTTGGCCGGAAGCCAGCCGGCCTCCATGAGGTGGTTGCGGCCGGCGTAGCCGGGAATGCCGTCCCGGTAGCGGATGCGGTCCAGGAGAGGAAGCACCTCCTCGGGGCGCCGGGCGAGGGCCAGGGCCATGGTTTCCTCGACGAAGGTGACGCAGTCCACGCTGTCGAAGCGCAGCCGTGGGTCCGGGTCCACGCCCTCCCCTTCCCCGAGCGGCGAGTACCCGTACGGCGTCCCGAGGAAGCGCTCGCTCGCCGCGAGGAGCCGCTCTTGAAGCGGAAGCGGCTGAAGCTCGGCCAGCGCCTGGGCACGCCCCGCCTCGTCGAGGGCCTCCCAGGAGGCGGGGGCGAGCTGCAGAAGAAGGGGGAGGAGGACGAGTGCAGTCACGCCGGGGGCCGTCAGCGGCAAAGCATGGGACGCGCCCGGGCGCGCTGTCCAACTTCTCCCTACGCTTGTGTGCGCGGCGCGGCCTCGGACAGCTCGAGCGCACACCGCTGCAGGAGCTCCCAGACGACGTCCACGTCTGGCTGCTCGGTGTCCAGCGCGCCGATGGAGACGCGGATGAGCTGCACCTTTTTCACCACCGCCGGGGTGACGTAGGCCCGGCCGGTGGCGTTGACGGCCTGGGCCAGGGCGAGGTTGTGGGCATTCACCTCCTCCACGGTGCGACCCAGAGGCACGTGGCGGAGGCACACCGTCTGCAGCGGAACGGGCGCGCACACCTCCCAGCCGGGCGAGGCCTCCACGCGGGCGGCCAGCCGCTGGGCCAGCGCGAGGTCCCGGCGCACCGCCCGGCGGATGCCGTCGGCCCCCAGCGCGTGAAGGACGAACCACACCTTGAGGGCGCGGAAGCGGCGTCCGAGGGGAATGCCCCAGTCCCGGAAGTTCTTCACCTCGGCGTCGGCCGCCGTGCGCAGGTAGCTCGGGTGGGTGGACATGATGGAGATGAGGTGGGGGACGTCCCTCACGAAGTAGGCGGTGCAGTCGAAGCCCACTCCCATCCACTTGTGGGGGTTGAAGACGACGGAGTCTGCGGCCTCCACGCCCTCCCAGAGGACGCGGAGCTCCGGACACACCATGGCCGTGCCGGCCATGGCCGCGTCGACGTGAAGCCACAGGCCGTGCCGGCTCGCCACCTGGGCCGTGGCCAACAGTGGGTCGAGCGCAGTGGTGCCAGTCGAGCCGGTGGTGGCCACCACCGCGCACGGCCGGCGGCCGGCCTGGACGTCGGCCCGGACGGCCTCCTCGAGCGCCTCGACGAGGAGCGCGTTGGCCGCGTCCGTCGGAAGGAAGCGGACGAAGTCCTTGCCGAAACCGGCCAGGAGCGCGGCCTTCTCCACGGAGCTGTGAGCCATCTCCGAGGCATAGACGACGAGTGGCGGCTGGCCCGCTTGGAGCCCGCCGCGGGCCTGGGCATGCCCGCTCGTACGCTCCCGGGCACAGAGGAGGGCCACCAGGGTGGCGGTGGACGCCGTGTCCTGGATGACGCCGGTGAAGCTCTCCGGTAGCCCCACCAGCTGGCGGAGCCAGTCCATCATCACCTCCTCCACCTCGGTGGCGGCGGGGCTCGTCTGCCAGCTCATGCCCTGCGCGCCGAGGCCCGAGGAAACGATGTCCGCCAGGACGGAGGCCAGGTGCGTCTTGCTCGGGAAGTAGGCGAAGAAGCGGGGGTGGTTCCAGTGGGTGATGCCGGGCAGCACCACCGAGTCCAGAAGCGGCAGGAGGGTGTCGAGCTCTCGACCCTGCTCGGGGGGCTTCACGGGAAGCTGGGCGCGGATGCTACCAGGCGTGCTGGTGGACATCACCGGCAAGCCCGGCATCTCTTCTCGGTACCGCGCCACCCACTCCACCAGCGCATGGCCAAGGCGTCGAAATTCGTCGGGCGTCATGTCGGTACTTGCGACTTTGCCACGGCGCTGGGCACCGCGGGCCATGCGGTTTTGCCCGTCAGCGGCGACACGGCGTGACGCCGGTGCCGTCCGTGAGCGAGTGCCACGTACGGCCAGTCGAAAAGCACAGCCGTCAGCATCGGGCGGCGGACGGTAGCGTTTCCGCCGGCAGTCCGAGAAGCGAAAAGCCAATCGCTCCCACCTCGACGCCGTGGCCATGGGGGCTGCTACACTGTCCCAGCGCGCCCCCAGTCGACGTGCGCCGAGGTGAGACGATGCCCCGTTACGAGGTGCACATTCCCGGGGTGGCGCCGGACGGCCTCACCGTCACCTTCCGCGTCGATGCGCCCAACTGGATGCAGGCGTTGAAGACGGGCTTTCTGAAGCTCGGCGAGGCCGGCTTCGTGGTGCACAACGTCCTCGTCGACGTCGCCGACGACGGCTCGCTCCACGTCACCGAGGGCGGAAGCGGACGCGTCTTCCGCATCCGCGAGCTCACCGACGCCGAGGCAGCCAGCGCCAAGGTGAAAATCCCTGTCCCGCCTCCGGAAGTGGACGAGAGCAGCGCGCCAACCCAGGTGCTGAGTCCCGTGCCGGCGCCCGTTGCCGCTCCCGTGCCCGCTCCGGCCAAGGCCCCGGCAGTGGCCGCGCCGGCGCCGGCGGCGCCCAAGCCGCAGGAGGCCCCGGGCGCCTTTGACCCGACGGTGATGCATCCCAAGCCGGCCGCTTCTCCGGACAGGCCCGTCGGGCGAAGCGCCCCACGGCCGACGCCCCTCTCCACCCCGGCGCTCAGCCTTCCCATCGTCGAGCTGGCCGAGCCCACCACCCCGGTGCGCGGGCCCATCGGACGGCCCCGCCCGCCGCCGCCTCCGCGGGAGCTGGAGGACATGCTGGCCGAGGTGTTTGACCGGGTGCAGGGCGTCTACCAGTTTCGCGAGCCGACGCCCGGCCTCTACTACCTCCTCGATTTGGCCCTGGAGAAAATCCCGGCCGAGGCTGGCAGCGTCTTCTCCTCGGAGCTCATCACCGGTGCCTTGCGCTTCGTGGCGGTGCGAGGGCCCAAGGCCAAGGAGATTCTCGAGTCCCGCACCGTCCTTCCCGCCGGCGCCGGCATCGCCGGCTTCAGCATCATGGAGGGCGTCAGCGTCGCGCTCTCCGACGTGCACCGGGACCGTCGCTGGTACTCGGCCATCGCCGACAAGCTCCAGTACGACACGAGGAGCCTTCTCTGCTCGCCCATGGTGAGCGCCGGACGGGCCTACGGCTGCATCGAGCTCATCAACCGGAAGCCCTCGGCCAGCTTCACGGATCAGGAAGTGGGCCTGCTCGCCTACATCGCCCACCAGGGCGCCCTCTTCCTCCACTCCCTCGGCTGAGGGCCCGCCTCACCCGTCTTCCTGGACGGCGGGCGCCGCCTCGCTTGTCTTCATCACCTCGTCCAGAAGCACCGTGGCGTAGCTGCCCCTCGGGAGACTGAAGGACAGCCAGACGTCCGGGCCCTCGGCGCTGGCCTCCACCGTGCCGAGACTCACCGCGTACGCCCGGCGCGCGCCCTCCGTCTCCCCCTTCCCCGCCCGGAGGGCCTCCAGTGTCAGGCCCTCCTCGGCCAGAAGCTGCGCCTCGCGCTCGGCGACCGTGCCCGTGGGAAGCGGCTTCACCTTCCAGCCAAACACGGGGCCGGTGGGGCTCACCTCCAGCCTCTCCACGCGGGGCTGGTCCACCTCGGGCGCCTCGCAGAGGAAGAGGCCACCCGAGTCCGCCCGCCGCAGCACGTCGCCGGCCAGCGCCCGGCCGTAGAGGCCACTACTGAGGCGGTCGGCCAGCGCGCGGTTGAAGAGGAGGGACTGGTAGGCCGAGAGGTACAGGCGCCGCTGCATGCGGTCCACGCGCCCGGGAAGCCTCTGCCCCTGAAGGAGGGCCCGGCCCCGCGCGGCGTTGTCCCCGGCGCGCCCGAAGCGCTGGGCGCCGAAGTAGTTGGGAAGCCCGAGGCGGCAAAGCCGCGCCAGCACCGGCTCCAGCGCCTCCCTGGCGCGGACGTCCCGGAGGCGAATGCGGAAGGCGTTTCCGGCGAGTTGCCCGGTGCGCAGCTTCCTCTCCGTGCGCTCCATCCGAAGGACGTGCACCCCGGGCAGCTCCAGCAAGAGGGCCGGAGCGTCCGCGGACAACGGGACGGTGAAGGCCTGCTCCGTCACCGCCTGTCTGTCCTTGAGGCCGGCGTAGCCCACCTCGCGCACGTCCAAGCCAGCTGCCCGGGCCAGCGCCTTGGCCACCTCCTGGGTGTCCCGGCCCTGCTTCTGCACCCACAGCCAGAGGTGCTCGCCCTTTCCCGTGGGTGCAAAGGCAGGCAACTCCTGGACGAGGAAGTCCTCCTCCTTCTCCTTCAGTCGGCCGCCCGTGCCCGGTAAGTCCTCGGTGAGACGCGGGCTGCGCTGTCTGTCCATGGCGGGGCACCGCGGCCGCGTGGAGCGGCCCGTCGTCTTCTGGGGGGACTGGCGGCGTCAGTCGCCCAGCGCCGAGAGGAGCTCCTTCACCCGTCGCGCGAGCTCCTCGTCGGCACGCGACTCGAGCAGCTCACCGGCCTGGAAGAGGAGGAAAAACATCACCTCGCTCAGGCCCTCCCGCAGGCTGGCCACGGGCTCACTGCCCAGCTGGGAGCGAGCCTTGGCGAAGGAGGCCAGGAGCGCCGCCTCGGGAAGCATCCCCTCGTCGTTGAATTGAAGGCCGCGCAGGACAGGCACCGCGGTGAGGGCCTGGCCGGCCAGCGCCACGTTGGCCGCCTGCAGGAAGGCCTCGTCCTGGCCCTCCCGGCGCACCTCGGCCAGCACCTCGGAGAAGATGGCGTTGAAGGTGCGCACCACCCGCACGGCCGGGTCCGCGGTGACGGCCGCCGGTGCCGGCGTCTCGGCGACGGCCACCTCGGACACCGAGGCGTAGCCACCCTCCAGAAGCCGGAAGAGCACCTTGGTGGCTTCGAATTCAGAGAGCTTCGCGGCGCGCGCGAGCTCCAGCACCGTGCGCCGGCCGGTGGCCAGGCCCAGCAGCTTGTCCTCGTCGGGGTGCAGCTTCCCGTCGCTGGGACGCTTCTTGGTGACGTACATGCGCCCGTTGGGGATGCGGCCACGGAAATGCGCCAGCTCGTCGATTTTGCGGATGGCGTCCATGAGCAGGCTCTGGGTGGAGAGCTGCACGTTGGAGGCCAGGCGCTCGTCGAACTCCTGGTCCACCAGGACGAAGACGCCCTCCCGGGCCAGGACGATGGCGTGGAAGATGTCACTCACCTGGTGGCTCACCGCCGCCCACAGCTGGTGGGCCTGAAGGACGCCCTTGTCCACCAGCGCCCGCCCCACCTTGGAGGGCGGGACGTCCCTCAAGGCCTCGTCGACGTTGGCCCGGCTCGCGAGCCCGAGCCGCACCAGCACCTCGCTCAGCCGGTCCGAAGCGTCCTCGCTCGCCGCGCCGCGGACCTCGCCGTCCTTGAGGGCCACGCTCCGCTCGCCGCCCGGGGTGTGAATGCGCAGGACGCCGCTCCAGCGCGACTGGCTGAGGAAGGCGATGAGGTCGCTCACCGGGAAGCCCCCGGCGTCCCCCATCAGCACCACCCGGGGAGGCGTGGTGCGCCCGCCCTGCACCGGCACCCTCAAGGCGCAGAAGAGGTCCGGGGCGGTGGGCGTGAGGAGGTAGTGGCCGGAGCGCCGGCCGAGCTCCGCCGCCGCCTCCGGCGACTCAGGCTTGAGCCCACCCTTCGCGTCGATGGTGAAGCGGGACGTCACCGCGCCTCGTCCGAGGCCCACGTCCCCTTGTGCGCCTGGAAGTCCTTCTCGTCGTCCAGGGTGAGCTGGAGGACGTCGGCGCTGGGGGGGAGGTCGAGCCTCCGTCCGTTGAGGTACACCGCCGGTGTGCCGGCGACGCCCGCTGCGACGCCCGTCTCCCGGAAGTGGTCGAGCTCCTCCACGTAGGCATTCTTGGCCAGCACCTTGGCCCAGGCGTCGGCCGGCAGGCCGGCCTTCTCCACAATCTGCCTGATGACGTCCGGGGACAGCTGCTTCTGGTTCTCGAAGAGGCCGTCGTGCACCGCCCAGAATTTGCCGTGGTCCCGCGCGAAGAGCGCCGCCTGCCCGGCGGGCACGGCGTTCGGGTGCTGCTGCAGGGGGAAGGGCAGGTAGCACAGCCGCACCTGGCCCGGCCGGTCCTGGATGAATTTCTCCAGGATGGGACGGGTGGCGCCGCACACCGGGCACTCGAAGTCGGCGTATTCGGCGAGCGTCACCGGGGCGTGCGCATCCCCCTGGCACATTCGCTCATCCACCGGCAGCTTGGAGCGCGCCTCACGGAAGGAGAGGTTGTAGCGCGCGAGCATGACGCCCAGCTCCGAGGCGGTGGCCCCGCGCTGGGCGAAGCTGGCGGCGAGCTGCACTTCCCGCCGCGAGTGGTGACAGCCGGTGTGCGTCTGCAGACACGCCGCGAGCGTGTGGGGCGCGCCGCAGCCGCAGAACTCCTCCGTCATCACCTCCTCCACCTCGTGGCGGGCGGACTCGGAGAGCGAGGAGAGGTCCAGGGGCGGAGCGTCCGGCGCCGCAGCCTTGGCCGGAAAAGCCACTGCCCACAGCAACAGCGAAAGCGTGGTGGTGGTCCGCATAGGGTGTTGACGTTTCTCGCCATCGCACCTGGCCCTTGTCAAGCAGCCGCCGACTGTGGAACGCACGGGCCTCCCCCGTCCGTGACAACGCCATGCCGGCCGGGGGCTCTGCCCATGCGAAAGACAGTCCTGTTGCTTCACACCGGTGGCACCCTGGGCATGGTGGGCGGTCGCCCGCAGGCGCTGCACCCGGGGCCCTTCGCCGAGGCGTTGCGCGCCCGGGTGCCGGAGCTGACCGAGCTCTGCAACATCGAGCTCGAGCTCTTCAGCAACGTCGACTCGAGCGAGGTGCAGCCCGAGGCCTGGGTGCAGCTGGCGAAGCGGCTCTACCAGCGCCTTCCCGAGGTGGACGCCGCCGTCGTCACCCACGGCACGGACACCCTGGCCTACACCGCCAGCGCGCTCTCCTTCCTCTTGCCCGGCCTGCGCAAGCCGGTGGTGCTCACCGGCTCGCAGCGTCCCCTGCAGGAGGTGCGCAGCGACGGGCGCCTCAACCTCGTGGACGCGGTGACGTCGGCGCTCCACGGGCCGCGCGAGGTGACGGTGTGCTTCGACAGTCAACTCTTTCGCGGTAACCGGACGGTGAAGGTGAAGGTGGCCGAGTACGACGCCTTCAGTAGCCCCAACTGTCCGCCACTCGGGACGCTGGGCGTCCACACCCACTTCCTCGCCGGCCTAAGGCCCAAGGGGCGCCCACGGCTTCTGGAGCGGCTCGAGCCGCGGGTGTTTCTCCTCAAGGTGTTTCCCGGCCTCGACCCCCAGCTGCCGCTCGCGCTCTTGCCGCGCATCCGCGGGCTGGTGGTGGAGGCCTACGGGGCCGGCAACGTGCCCGTCGACGTGCGCTCCGGCCGCTCGCTGTTGCCCGTGTTTCGCGCGGCACGGGCGCGAAACATTCCGGTGCTGGTGGTGAGCCAGGCGCAGCGCAATGCGGTGGAGCTCGGGCTGTACGAGGGCGGGAGGGCCATCTCCGCCGAGGGCGCCATCGACGGAGGGGACCTCACCGCCCCGGCGGCCGTCACCAAGCTGATGTGCGGCCTCCTCCTGCACCCCGAGGCGGGGCGGCTGCGCCGCTACCTCGAGACGTCCGTGGCCGGGGAACGCAGCTGACGTCGCCCCCTTGCGTTCCAAGGACGTTTGCGGGCAAGAGTGCGTCCCCCGTCCAACGCTGGACGGACAACCACACGACACACCTTGTTGGGGAAAGTCTCCTGAAGCCCAGGGGAGCCGCCCCGCATCCCGTGTCAGAGGGAGGAGGTGAGAGGCGACCCGTGGCAGGAATCCGAGTGAAGGAAGGCGAATCCATCGAGAGCGCGCTCAAGCGCTTCAAGAAGGCCACCGAGAAGGCCGGCATCCTCTCCGAAATCCGCAAGCGCGAGCACTACGAGAAGCCTTCGG
>Ga0302325_10002220_pt1 | contig 47558 bp, 40 predicted proteins | sample Palsa_T0_2_FD_201948 | JGI IMG/M metagenome (GOLD analysis project Ga0302325, IMG submission 201948) | Peat permafrost microbial communities from Stordalen Mire near Abisko, Sweden - Palsa_T0_2 | ecosystem: Environmental > Terrestrial > Soil > Palsa > Peat permafrost | place: Sweden: Abisko...
GAGGAGATCGGGCAGCGCGATCACAGCGTCACAGCCGAATACCGAATCTTCGGCGCTCCAGGGTGCGGCAAGACTACGAACATCACCCGCCAGATCAAGCGCGCGGTCGAGAAGCACGGTGCTGACGCGGTGCTGGTGACGAGCTACTCGCGCACGGCGGCCGCGGAACTGGCGGGCCGCGACCTGCCTATCGCTTCGGACCGGGTCGGCACACTGCACTCGCACTGCTACCACGCACTCGGCAGACCGGTGATCGCGGAGTCATGTGTAGACGAGTGGAACAAAGACAACCCGCAGTTGGCCATCACCCCTGCCAAGAAGCAAGTCAGGCTCGAAAGCGACAGTGCCGGAGCAGAAGACGACACCGAACTGGCCAAGAACGGCGATGAGATCCTTCGTGAGTTGAGCCGCGTGCGTGGTCTGATGATCCCGCAGAGCCGCTGGCCCATCGTGCTTAGCCAGTTCGCCCAGAAGTGGACGGAGTATAAGCACTCACTTGGCCTGCTCGACTTCACCGATCTGATCGAGACGTGCTATCGGGACGTCTCAGCCGCGCCCAAGCACCCGGCGGTCATCTTCGCAGACGAGGCACAGGACCTCAACCGGATGCAGTTGACGCTCATCCGGAAATGGGGTGACTGCGCGAACTACTTCATTCTTGCGGGTGACGACGACCAGACCATCTTCCACCACTGAAGAGACTCCGCCAACGCGCGCTCACGCTCGGTCTCTGGCGCGTCACCATACTCATCACGAACACCATCGCCAGCATCGACAAGACAACCGCCGCGGGCATCATCACGCACCAACTCCCCCAAACACCACCCAGATGGCAACAGCACTTCCAACAGGAAGCAGAAAACCTCAAACGCGCAGCGCGCATCGACGCCGCCCAGCACACCCCCTTTGACACAGTGATCAGGAAGCTCAAGGGCGCCACCTCGATGATCCAAGTCAAAGTCTGGTGCGAAGGAAAGACCGACCGGCCGATCATTAAAAAGCTCCTCAACGAACTGGGGGAGCAAGAGATCGCGGACACCCTGGATTTCGTTGGCGGCTGGCCCAACCTGCTCGCCGAAGACCAGCCGGAACGATGGCTTGACGGCTGTCGACAAGCAGTCATGATCATGGACGGCGACATTGGACGAAAGCTCACAAAGAAGAAGCAGCCGTACACCGATCAAGCCAACGACGTGAAACGGCGCTTCGCAGAGTACCCGCTGACCCTTCACGTCCTGCAACGGTATGGCATCGAGAACTACTTCCCTCGCCACGCCTGCGAAGCCGTCGTCAAACGCAACCTGGCAGCGTACTTCCCGATCCCGATACACCAGCCAATCGAACAGCACTTCCGCGAACCAATCCCGTTCTGGAAACGACTCTGGAACTGGCTCCGACGACGGCCAGAGCCCTCGTTCTACCAGAAGCGCCGCAACGAAGAGATTGCAGAGCAGATAACCATCGCCGACATCCAAGGCACCGACCTCAAAACCATCCTCGACGACATCAAACGACGAGCCGAAGAAGCCCGAAGATACTAAAGAAAAGCGAATTGCAGAGCGAACTTGGAGCTGGTGGCTGCTATCGTTCACATGGCCCAATGCGCCGAATCGCCCCGCGCGGATTTCTGCCGCACACCTAGTGTGCCGTCCCACTTAATTCTTTACAACGGCGCACCTTGTCAAGGATCACGTCAGCGGTGGCTTTCCAGGCAAACGCCTCCTTGGGCTTCTCGTTCCAGTTTGCCAGCCAGGCATAGATGGCGCGTTCCAGTTCTCCTACGGAGTGGAAAGTGCCGCGCCGAATCATCTTGTCGGTGAGCAGCCCGAACCATCGTTCCACCTGCTGACGTCGTCCCCTGGTCGTCCCCTGAGGGCCAAATGGCCCACAGTTCTTCACGTGGTTGGTCCGTGTGGCGCTTCGCGCGGCGTGACGCTTGGCGGCCAATTCCGTGCGCCTGTCGCCCGCTGCCCAGCGCCGCAACTGCCAGCGGGCGGATGGGCGACGCGAGTGGCGGCACTGTACGCGACCAGGCCTTCATCCGCCGCGAAGGACGATATTAGCCCGCCATCACCGCAGCCGTCGCTGTGGCCTAAACCCCGCCCTTTCCGCGCCAAAAAAGACACGTGTCAGAATGGAGGGGTTTGGAGCTTCGCGCACCTGAGGCCGGCGGCCGGTGCCCGCGCCAGACGCCGTGTCCGTCGCCGCGACCGCCAGGGGGCGGATGGGCGACGCGATCGGCGGCGAGACGCTGTCCGAGACGGGGGCTTCATCCGACGCGAGGGCGCATGCTGCGTGAATCGAGGACCACACCCTGCCGTCTTCCTCCTGCTTCGTCTGCTGCACACAGGAGTAAGTGACGGAGGTCGTTTGCATGGGAAAATTGGTCGAGCTATGGACGATTGACGTATCGTGAACTGGTGAATGGACTGGAAGAGGTTGATGCGTGGCTGTGCAGTCAAGGCCTAACGCAACAGCTCGACCGGATGCGTATAGTTAAACGGAATCTAGCATTTCTTGCCCACGCCGTCGATGACGGCACGCTTGATCGAGCGATGGAGGAGTCGAGCGGAGAGCACCGCCGCGAACTGATGTGGTCGCTCGCCGAATCGGCAGAATTCGTGGATTCGCTGTACAATCTTTGGAGATGGCGGCTGTGGACGAAGCAAAATACCTCCAACTGGCGGAGCCTCGGGGGCTTTCGAACCAAACTGCGCGCGCGCCGATACGCTGGATATTACATTGCGCCAGCAGATTCTGAGGCTGGTTGTGAGAGAGGTGCTGGTAGGCGCCGACGCGATCACACTCCGCCATTCGATCCCAATTCCACATTCGGGACCAGGGTCAAACGGATCGCCGGCTCCGCCCTCCGGCGTTACCGGATCAATGCCGAACCCAGGTTGCCTTTTGCGTTCGGGGAGTCCTTGTTGCTCCCTGCGGGATTAGTGTTCGCCCGTCGCCGAAATCGTCAGTCGCGCGCCATAACGGCGTTGGGGGAATCCACCCAGACGGGTATTTCGGCGAGTCGGAGAAAGTGCCGCTGGCCGGCCTGAAAGCCAAACCTTAACCCAATGCTCATGTAGAAGCCATCTGGGGACAATCACACGGCACTATAGACCAGGACTCATGCCGGACGAGACAGATCGGCTCGTGTGCTCCATTTGTGCTCCGTTTGCGCCGTGAAGGAAGCACATAGTGAAAACGCAGTATACTCAATCGCCAGAACGAGGTGCCAGGAAACGCAATGTTCTTTGTTTCCAATTAACTGTCGTCTTCCCAAGATGGTAATCTGAGTGTCGTCTCCAACCCGAAAACTCGCATCACCGGTGCCGTAAGCTGATGCCGCCGGCGGAGCTTTGACGACTCCAAAGGCAACCGTTAGGTGCCGTCGGTGCCTGCCTGACTTGGAACGCTGCCTGGGGATGGCAAGACGAGAGCTTAGCAACTGTCCAACTGCCCGAGGCCGGTGGACCAGAAGCCAGCCAGAGTTGGCTGGCAGGGTGTTGTTAGTAACCCAAAGAGAGTAGCCACAATGCACTTACGAAACGATGTAGCTAGCTAGATTGACATTCCAACGCCGGAGCTGACCCATGGGTGAGATCATTACGAGCTGCGTTACGGGAAAGCCCAGTGAAGTACTGTCTGAACGGATCGCCAACCGCATGTCGGTAGAAGAGATCGCGCGGCGATTGGATGTCGGTCGATTGACGGTTTACAGCATGCTGGGACAAGGAATCATTCCCGGTATCCGCCTCGGGCGACGGTGGATCGTCACCCGCCATGCTTACGAACAATGGGAGGGCACGTGCGGCCTGCACGGTGCCCCTTTACTTGTACCGCACACAGAGGTAACGGTGTTGAACTGATGCCGGCACACAAACGCAGATACATTTCGGGCAAGGTCGCCTGGTACTTCAAGTTCCAAGCGCCAGGAGCCACCCGTCTCCATGCGGTGATCATACGCGAGCATGGCTTTGCCACGAAAAAAGAAGCCGAAGACGTCGAGTCCATACGGCGTTCTGACGAGTTGAAGAAGTACGATCTGGCCAGAGCCGGCGCCACCGGAGTTGCGGCGAAGCTGCCCACCACATTGTCCATGCTTCTCGAAGAGTTCTTCCGCCAGCACGTGGACGAGAAGCTGGCGCCGAAAACCATCGAGCGCTACCACGAGATGGCAGCGTGCCTCGCCCCGGAGTTGCTGGCAATGCCGTTGGGTGAGATTACGCCGCTGCACCTGAATCGCGAGTGGACCCGATTGCTGAAATCCGGTGGTCACCACCGGCGGACGAAGCCTGCCCGGCCGCTGAGCACCAAGACTGTCCGGAACATTGCGGGCGTGGTCTCCTCCGCTTTCGGCCGCGCCGTCCATTGGGGGCTGGTCGCCACGAATCCGGTGACCAATAGCGAGCCGCCAGTTCCAAGAGAGCACATCAAGTTGGCATTGCTCCCCGCAGAGCAGATGGTAATGATCGACGCGGCAGGGGGCCATGGTTCCTGCCTACGTTCCTGGATCTGTGCGCAGCGACCGGCGCGCGCCGCGGCGAGATCCTGGCTTTGCGCTGGTCGGACATCCAGGGCGAGTATGCCGCCGTTGAGCGTTCTCTTACGTAGACCAACCACGGAATAGAGTTCAAGGGTACAAAGACGGACAATCCGCGACGCATCGAATTACCACCATCGGCATTGGCGCATCTGGAATGCCACCGGAAGCGGCAGGATGAATTCCGCCAGCAGTTCGGACCCGACTACCGCGCCGACCTGGATTTGATATTCGCGAATCCCGATGGGACGCCAGTCAAGCCCGACTCGATCTCGTCGTCGGTATCCCTTCTCTGCCGGCGCTTGGGTCTACCAAAGGGCGCCAGCCTTCATACGCTACGCCACAGCCACGCTTCGGTCCTGCTGGCGAACGGCGTGGACCTCGCAACGGTGTCGGCACGCCTGGGCCATTCCTCTGTCCGGGTAACGGCCGACATTTACTCCCATGCGCTTCGTGGGCGTGATCGGGAGGCCGCTTGCAAGTGGGACGAACTGATGGGCCGTACAGCATCCACGGTGATCCGAAACCGGTAAGCCAACACGGTAGCCAGCGCTGAAGGCGCTACGGGGGCATCTGCTGTTTCAGACGTTCTGCGAATTGCACTGCCGATTCCCGGTCCGCGGGAAGACCCAAATCGATCAAATTCTGTTTTTCGTGTTGCCATCTTCGTTCCATCGCTCCTCCACTCCCCATAGCGACCGGAGGGTGACCCAGGCGTAGGAGATGTTCTACCATCCGCCCAACCGCATCCCAAAGATGCTTTTCCAGCCGGCTCCGTACTGACTGCCAATCGCGATAAGTGACCAAGGTATGGCCATTTTGCGGATCCTTCATTTTTTCAAGAAAGGCCGCCAGCGATTCGTCGCGATGCGGGCAGTCTCTTACGTAAACTAACATCTCGCGATATGGATTCTGAGCGGCAGCCTCATATTCGAGTACAGTGGGATGGCTGTAGATGCAACCGAACAATCCGATATATATCGAGCAGCCGCGCGCTTCCCTTACAGACACGTCCTCGATCGGCTCACGTTCAGGGGACCATTCTTCCGCGGCGTCCGCGGCCAGCAGCGGGAGTGACTTCATGATATTCAGGATATCCGAGCGTTCCGCTTCGAACTCCAGTTGTTTGCTGCTGATCAGAACCTTCAGGAGCGTCGCCGTCTGCGCCATATGCCCGTCCTTCGCGGATAGTCCGGCACGCCGCCTTCACCGTAAATTTGAAAGGGCGCCCAATAAAAGGGATCGCTGGAGGGCTGGTCCCGCAGCAGATCGATCTGAATCTCTCGAAGGGCCGAAGCGCGGCCCACCGCCACTGCCCTGCCTAAGAACCCGTCCGAGACCTTCTTAGCGATCCGTTCTTCCGGCTGCCATATTGCTCCCAGTACCGACCGGGCGCCGCGGCGAATGAGTATCTCAGGAAGGCTTACAACCCACCTGCCGGCCAGCACTCTCGCATCCGCGCCATGGCAGGCTAGCATGACTGCCTGTTCTAACCTGGAAAAGTCCATCTGGTCCAAGTCTCGAGCGGAGAGTATTTCCGTTCCTTCAAAACCACGAAATTCGATTCCGGTGCCGTCGGGGTTTCCATCCTTAAAATACCCGTGGCCGAAGTAGTAAAAAACCGCCGCGGCGTTTAGCGTTCGCAGACACGTTGCCTTTTCGTCCACGCGCTCGCAAGGAATGCCCCAGGTCTTCTCGAGCGAGGCGGAAGCATTCGCCGCGGCAGTTGCGGCGCACTCCAGTTTTTGCGACTCCCCGGAATAGTGGGCAGCCAGGCCGATGGGCTGGCCGTGGACGGATGGCGCACGGTGAGAGCTTACGTCGTCCATGTTTACCGCGAAGCGCTCCACCACGTACCCCGCGCTCCCGTCGTGGTTCACTAACCGCAGAGCACAGAAGGGTACCAGGTTCAATTCTGCGTCTGGAACAATCGTCAACCGGTCGATTCGCTTGGGTAACGGACCAAGAATCTCCTGCAATCCCAAACCATCGCACGTAGCCTGCGCCAGTTTCTTGAAGGCCGTTGTCTGTGAAAACCCCGCCAGACACCGATGCAGTTCGCGCACCTGGGCGGCAATTCTTGGGCGTCCAATCTCAAGAACACGGCAGTCGAGATGCCGGCGGCGCAAGGAGAACAGGAAAGTCCTGTCCGGCAAAACCAGGTAACCCACGGTCTGGTTGCGGGCAGGGTGAAACCAAATCCGCTGTAACAGGCCCGGGGTTCCGGCGGCGCTCCGCGGAGCTGGCTCTTGGGCGCCAACCGTGCGACGGCGTTGTTGCTCCACGTCCATGCGCCGGATGAACTCGTGCAACTCCTTCCAATAGCGCAGTTGACGGAACAGGCGCTTCCACCCCGGCGCCTTCATCGCATCGCGCCGCAATGCGAGAATCTCCTCTATTTCCACACGCCGCATCTCCTGGGCCAGCGTGTACTTGTTCAATTCGAAAGCGTTTCGTTGCTCGATCGACAGGCCTTCCGAGAGGGCATTCAGCCGCTCTTCGTTGTTCGCAATAAGCGCCGCATAACGTTCGCGATCGTCTGTCTCATGGGTCCTTGCGAGGTGCAAAGTGGCCTGGTACAACTCGCGTTCAGCGCCGATAGTTGCAAACAAAGCGCAGGCTTCATCCAATTCGGGCCGCGCCAATGCTTGGGCGCCGCGGCTTCCCAAGAACAGACCCCTTAGCAATCGCAGCCGTGCCTGGATCAGCGGCGAATCGACGCCTCGGAAATCTCTGTCAAGACTCTCCACGTCTTCCCGCACTTCGTCTGGCATGCGCACGTCTGTGGAGTGCCGTACCATTTGGTCAAGGCCGGCATACACCAGCGCCTCGCGCAATTCGTAGTCTCTCAAGCAGTCGCCGGTCCACACCACGGCGTCGCGCCTGAGTACTTTTTCATGCACGGTTGGAGCGGGATTCGATTCCGTTCCGTTTTGCATTCCCCAAACCGGTGTGCCCGGTTCCAGAGAGCCAAAGAGGCGCGCACGAGCGAGCCTGAAGAAGCGTACTCGAGCAGCATCAGCCTCGATTTCCTGAATATGCTCCTCGCGCGCCAGCCTCACAGCCTCTTCGAGGCATGCGTCCGCCTCGTACAGCAGATTGAGCAGAATGAATACTTCCGCCCGCGACAACAGGCAGTTACAAAGCGCGCGGACGAGGCCACGTTCCCGGCAGGCGAGTTCGATGCTTGCCAACGCTCCCAGCGCGCTGGCCAGCCGTCCGCGAATGAGATCCAACCTTGCCGTGGCGGCGTCCAGCCAGATGCCGTAGATCTGCGCGGCCGGCTCGGCTTCCGCGAGCGCCCGTACACGGCGCAGGCTCTCCTCGCAGGCTGCGAAATCGCCGAGGCAGAGTTGATTACTCGCCAGCGCCAGGTGTATGGGCATAGCCCCCAGCCGGGCCCGGGGCGACCCGCTTGCGAGACCCAAACCACGCTGCAGAAACATCGACGATTCTGCTGGCCGCCGCAGGGCGTTGTACAGCTTGCCCAGCGCCAGGTACATCTGGACCATGGTTACCGCGCTTTCTTCGCGCGGCCAGCGGACCGTTGCTTCCCATCGGTCCAGCAGAGCCGTATCGGGCAATCTGCCCTCCCATAGCTCCTCCACGATCCAGCCAAACGCATCATGGGCGGCCACGCTGTCCCCCGCCTCCACGGCGATTTGGAGCCGTTTGCAGGCGGCCAGAACGCGTGCCTCGGACGCGGCGGACTTCATCAGATGCAGCGCATGGTAGAGATCCAGGGCCATCTCGATCCGGCCCATCTGCACAGCCAGATCCGCATAGCGATCGATCACCAGCAACTCGTTATATGTGAACTGGCCGTTATGGGCCCCGGCATCGACGATCGCGCGAAATAGTTCCGAATAGGCTTGGAATGCTGCCGGCCAGTTGCCGGCCGTCCATGCGGATTCGGCTTGGCCGGCACGCCATCGGATCTCACTTGCCGAAACCATGGCTCCCCCTACCGGGACGCAATCATATTTCGATCGCCACCCGCGAGATACACATCCTTCCGGCACTCCTGGTGCTTGCGGCGCTCCTCTTCCGGCATTTCCGAGCAGCTATTTCGCGATGCATCGTAGCGCCCGCGGAAGGACGGCGTGGTTTGTGTCTCGGGCTCACTGAAGCGCCAATACTGTCTGCCGGTGTGGCCATCCACAATCACGTCGGGCTGAACCAAGGCTATGGTGTCGTCCCGCAGTCTCTCGGTGATCGGCGCTGACGGCGTAGGCGTGGGCGTCTTGAAGCCACCCGGGTTGAAATCAAGACTCTCCAACGTGTACCGCGCGCCTCCCGGCAGCACTTCGTTAGGGCTCACGGACTCCGGTCGAAAATCCAACAGGCGTATCTCCACGCCAATCTCGGAATTCCGGCCGAAGGCGACATAATGGACGTCCTTGCCCAGCGCCTTTGCCACGGTGCCGCGCACCACGGCAAATAACTTCCCCCGCGCCTTCGATCCCATCGCCAGCTTAGGCAACGCGGCATCCGCGGCGTCCAGGAATTCCGGAACCTGGGCTGGCACAATCCGCAATCGCGCGGCTTCCGCGGCGGTCGTCTGCGAATCGCTGCCCGCATGGGCGATCACTCGCCTCATCAGCACCTCCGGGTTATCCCGGAATACAGCCGACAGATCGTCGAGTTCAATCCGCGCCTGTTCGAAATCGCCGCTGCGAATCAGCGCGTCGCAACGTTCCAGAGCCGTTTTCCGCTGGCGGTAAAGCAGTGCGAGCGTTTTTTCCGGATCGAGGGCCGCCTCGCGCGCCAGATTCACTGGACCATCGTCGCCACTGAACGACGCGAACCTGAAACTATCGTCCCCGCCCCCGTGTCCGCCGCCGTTGCCGCTCCGGGCCTTATCGATTGCCGCGAGCAGGCGGCGCTCGCCAGGAGGTGTGCCGGACAGATCGGCTGCCAAAGTCTCTCCGGTTGGCGGCGGTCCCCGGCTCCTGATCGAAAACGCTACGCCCCGCTCCGTCGATGCGTCCGCAGGCCTTACGATATATTTGCCATTCTTCGAAATCTCCGCGTCCACCTTTTGCCGGTCGATGAACGCAATGTTCCAACGCGACATCTTTTGGTCGACGCCGGCTCCAAGTTTGCCGAATCGAAGGTCCGCCTGGCTCGAGATGTTCGCACTGGGATCGGCCTCGGCACTGATCTTGATCCAACTGCTCCGGTTCCCAAGCGGTTCCACATAAAAAAATCCCTCGGATTCGATCGCTGTTCTCACATCCGGCCGGGAGGCCAGCGCCGCCAGCGGGCTCTTGCCCTGCGCCGCGGCCGCGCTGATGGTTTCCGAGTACGCGCGGCTGTATTCCACATCGCGTGGCGCAAACAGCACGTCAATATCGCGGCCACCCGCGCGGCGCTCGATCGAAAGCTCCCCAATCGCATGGTTGTCGGTCGCCACGCGGACCCGCAGGCCGTTGTTCCGCTCATTGAATCCTATCTCGAAGGGCTTGTTTTGCAGTTCCAGGTCCAGTCCACGCAGTTTTGCCGCGGGCTTCGCCTTCACCTCGAAATCCGCCGCCGCTCCCTTTACAACCGGCCGGAATTCGGTAACCGTGTTCTCAGACGACTTGAATGCACTTCCCGGCACCGACCCCGGAATCTCCTCCACATTGGCGCGCCGTGCCAGTGTCTCGATTTCCACTTTCAGGTCGGGCCGGCTCATGATTTCGCGGCGCGATCCCAGCGAGACACCGCCCGACAGAGATTGTATGCCCGAAGGAACCCCGTAAGGCCGTGAGTAGAGGATAGGCATCGATTCCGTGTCGACACCCATGTACCCGCGGTCATGGAACGTGACGCGATCCCAGTCCCGGAATTTCAGTGCCTGATTCTGGCGCGCCCAGTCGGGAAACCAGTTATCGTGCCGGACAGGTACTCCCGCCAGATATTCGAGATTGTCGATATGATCGGTAGCTGAAAGCCAGCCCACGATCACGCTCCATTTCATGATCTCGTTAAGCCGCTGGTACTCCGGCTCAAACTGCGCCACTTGCGCATAATGATCGTTCCACCAGCCTAAAAAGTCTGCGCTGGCGGCATTCGGCTCAGCTTCTTTTCCCGGCTGCAAGGTGTTGCTCGACGCCGCATAGACGCGCGTCGCTATGCGCGCGAACAAAAGCTCGCTGGGCGTTTTCGAATAGGCGCTGTCTCTGGCGCCGAACCACAACCGCGTTCCGGAGAGATCGCGAATCTCCCGTTCGTAAATCGGCGACACCGCTACCTTCAACAGTGGAACGAAACCTCGTACCTGCTCTTCCGGGGCTCTCTCCAGGTAATCGAGCGCCCACAGTTTAGCCAGCAGATCGGTGTAGAAAAGCACCATGCCCGCTTCCGTGCCCGACAGACTACCGTCGTAACGGGCATGCTGAAACTGCGCGCGCTGAATCAGTTGCTCGCTAAATTGGCCGATCCGGGCCGAGAAAGCGGACGTGTCCTGCTGGGCCCGATAAAGCAGGTCGAGAAACGGACCTTCCTCCCTGTTCTTTATGTGCTGTTCGGCATCCGCCAGTTCTTCGGGTTTCGCAACAGACTCCAATCCTGGCCGGAGAGCCTCGAAAACCTTTTCCAGCTTGTCGTAATCGAACGACGGGTCGAGCGAGAAGCCGCTGCCATCCGGTATGCCCGCGCTTCCTTTCGATGACAGGCTCTTCTTCAACTCGGCCAGTTCCCGGTCGTGTTGCGGCTGAATGAGACTCTTGACAAAGTCTTTGTCACTCCACTTCTCTTTCAGCTTTGCCAGCGCCGTCTCGCGACTTCCCGCATTCGGATCGGCCAGCGGTTCTTCGGAGCCGGGCGCGTCCCCCGGCAACAGTAACGGATTCACGCTTTGACGCGGCACTAGCGGGACGATTCCGCCGCGCGACCTGCCGATTTCCTTGAACAGCGACGGATATTTCTGCCGAAGTGTCCTGTATGGGTCCGTTCCGCCGGCGATCCCATCGCTGCCGATTTCGCCAGGAAGGCTGGGCGAAACAAGCCAAGGTCGTGTCCCCGCTTTGCCCGGCTCGGGATATTTCGCCAAGATCGCGTCGAGCTCCCGCTGATAAATCGGCTCCACAATCGAGCGAATGGTGTCCTCGCTTTGCCACCGGGTGTTGAAGTCATCGATCCGTTTCCGATCGTTTGCCAGTTGCTTCTCCGACTGCCACAGCACCGCGATATCCTCAACCCGGAGCTTCGGTGCCTTGCTGCCTTCCACCGTGCGCCCCGTAATGCGGAGTCCGCTGTCCACCGGCGACGCCGAAGTGACATCGTCCATACGCCCCATCAAGTCTGCCAATTGCGATACGTCGTGAACATCGCTTTCTACGTAACCAAACGCTTCTGAAAACAGGCTGGTCCCGGGCACATCGGCCGTCCGCGTGACTGTAGCCGTCAGTTCGACGGGATCGATTGAGTATTCGAAGACCCGCAGGATTCCGGGCTTCGATCCTATCGTGATCCGAACCGCGTCTGCGACTTGGGCCAGCAGATCGCGCTTTTGTGGACTATTCGCCGGAATCAGAGCGACGGTGGTACCGCGTTCGTCGATAACCCGGTAACGGGCCTCGCCGAACTGGAAAGCCGCCACGGGCTTAATGTATTCGGCGCGCGTAGGCGGAACGTCGTAAAGAGCTCTCCGTAACGCCTCGCTGTCAAGCCCGTTCTCGCCCATCACTGCGTAAAGCAGCCAGTCGCGAAGTTGATCCTCGAGGTCCACTTGGTTCAAGCGATCCACGACTTCCGGGTTGGGATGGAAATGCACCACGCGATTGGCGTTGACAGCGAACTGAGTGTCTCTGGTTTGGCGGCCCGCGTGAGCCGGGCTTTTCAACCAAAACAGCGCGCCAAGGCTCGCCGCGATCGCTACCAAAGAGAGTGCGTTCACGATCCGTTTCATAGGCTGACCTCCGTGTTCTTGTCGAGTTTCCGATCGACTATCTGCTTTTTATACTGCAGCACCCGCCGCCGCTCTTTATCGGTAAGACTGCTCGATCTCGATGCGATCCAGCGTGCCATCGTGCGGCCATACAATCCGGCCAGGTCGAAATCGGACTGCCGGTCTGCGCGTAATGGCTTGGGAGCCGAGAAAAAGTCGCCCAAAGCGTCCAGGGCAGCCGCATCGTCGCTCGCCTTCATGGCAACTTGTGTCCGCTGCCAGGCACGCTCCCGTGCGTACCCAGCCCAGGCTTCCCGCGCCGCCAGTGCCGCCGTAATGAAACAGAGCACCATGGCCGCCGCGATCTGCCATCGAAGCCGCCGTCCCTGGGCGCTTCCTAACCAGGCTGCCAGCCGTTCTTCACCGGACTTTTTGGATGTGCCCCGCACCCGCACCATCGGCCCAAGCTCCTCATTGGCGCGAACCAGAGTCGGTTCGGGAGACGGGATCGCTCCGTCGCGCTCGGCCCGAATCCGCTTCGCATCGGGAGACAAGTCCCAATTGGCCGCCTCCGACGAACCCGTCGCGGCATCGTTCACCAGGCTGCGGCCCTGCGCAGTAAGGCTCGCCCCAGGTTTCTGGCGCAGGCTCTCACGGATCCTATCCGACCTCTGCCGCATCGCCTCAAGAACCGCATTGAGCTGGGTCTCGGTTTCGGCCAGTACCGGGTTGCGCCCGCCGTAAACCTCCGCTTTCTTCAGGGCCAGAAAAGAGGCGGGAATTGCGCCCGAATTCGCAAGATGAATCGCTTGTTCGTGATAAAGCAGGCCAAGCAGTTGATAGCAGCCCAAGTTAGCCGGCGGCCGCCGCCGCAGGTCCTCCACCAGTGCGATTCCTTTTTCCACTATGGAGAGCTTCCCGGCGTCGGCAGCCGCCTGAATGTGGCCCATGGTGGCGGCATGAATTTCGGCCAAAGCTGCGTCTACATAGTGGGATTGCCGCGGAAACCATTGCGCCATCATCGCCCAGAAACCGTCGGGAGCCCGTCCTGCCGCCTCTTCGCCGTGCGGCTTAAGAACGTATACGGCGAGCGGATCGATGAGTACCCGTTCCTGCTCCGGCTTAATGCCCGGCGACTGGCGGATAAGGTCCGAAAGGGCTTGGAGATGGAACTTTGGCCGGTCAAGGGGTTTCAGCCCCGCCGCCACTTGGCCACAAAAGAAACCGGCATGCGACTCGAGCACCACTTCACCCAGAAAGTGGCTTCGGAACTCGGGCCCGGTGATGTCGCCGGCGCCAGCCAACGCTTTCCCAGCCACCCAGCAAGCGTCGGCGTCCCCAGCCGCCAAAAGCAGGCCCCACAGTTCCTTCCAATAGAAATCCGCCCGATCCCATACCGCCGCCACCTCCGCTTCGAACGCGCTGCGGTGCAGATCGACCATCCTGCCGAATTTTGCGGCGGGAGCCGGCTTGGCGGGCCAGAACGCCGCTCTCAGTCCAGCCGCAGTCGAAAAACCTCGAAGTCCAGGCTGATCGATATAGAAATTTTCGGTAACCCGGGGAAAACACCGCCCAGGTCCGGTGATGGGACCATCGTTCATGTGCCCTCCTAATTCGCCCGCTGGTCGCAGGCTTAATCCAAGTTGCCCTGATGGCGTAAGCGCCATTTCTTGGCTTCTATATTAGTGAAGCGGAAAAGAAGATCGTTACAGGACATCGAGCCAGGAAATTTCTACATCTCTTGCTCCTCTGCTAGCCGCTCTTTCGCCATTATGAACAGCGATGCAACCTCTGGCCTGGCATCGAGCCATTCCAGCGCTTTATGAATTCACCTTGTTCAGTCGTTTCCTTTGGCTTAGAATAGAAGCATTTCTAATGCTTGGTAAAGACATGAGCGGACCCGAACAAATCACTGCGATGCTTGCCGAGCTGGCGGAAGGGGGAGGCGCCGCACAAAACCGGTTATTTGAAGCTATTTACGGCCAGCTTCGACGTCTTGCCGCTGCACAACTGCGATTGGAGCGGCCCAACCATACGCTCCAGCCGACCGCTTTAGTTCACGAGGCTTGTATGCGCCTTTTGGAGAACCCCACCGGCTGGAAAGATCGTGAACACCTTTTCAGAACCGCGGCAAAGATCATGCGTCAAATACTGACTGATTACGCCAGGGCCAAGCGTGCCGTAAAGCGAGGCGCGAATCAGCCAATTGTGACACTTAGAGATATCATCAACGTGCCTCACTCCTGGTCCATGGGAATCGAGGATTTCATCGCGCTGGATGCTGCGATTGAGCGGCTGAAGTCGAAGGACAAACGGCAATCTGTCATCGTCGAACTCCGTTTTTTTGTGGGATTGACCGAAGATCAAATTGCCGAAGCGCTGCAAATCTCCCCGCGCACGGTCAAACGCGACTGGGAGTCGGCGCGCGCCTGGCTTTATGGGCAGCTCAAACCCAGCCACAACTGAACTTTCGAGAAAGTGGTACCTGACGCCTCACAGCCCGCGCGCGATGCCCAACCGCCCTCCAAGCGGTGGGGAAAGGCTAAGAGCTTGTTTGTTCAGGCTCTCGATCTGCCGGAGGGCGAACGCCTTCAGTGGGTAAAGCGAGCCTGCGCGGACGATGCCGCTGTTTTTGAAGATGTCGAAGGCTTGCTCGCAAGTCACGCGTCGGCGGGAGAGTTTCTTCAGTTCGAGCCTAACGCGCGCGGCCAGATGGTCGCCGCCGGCGATGTGCTCGCGGGCCGATTTCGGATCCTTCGGTTGATTGGAGCCGGGGGAATGGGCGAGGTCTATGAGGCCGACGATCTGGCTGGTGGATTGACCGTCGCACTCAAAACGATCTGCGCGGAAGCGGCGTTGGACAGACGGCTGACCGCGCGGCTAAAGAACGAACTTCTGCTGGCCCGGAATGTGTCGCATCCCAATGTTTGCAAGGTTTATGAATACTGGGAGTCGGCGCACGACGAGCGCCGGCTGGTGTTTTTCACAATGGAGCTTCTCAAGGGCGACACATTGGCAAAGCGGATCGCTAGCACAGGACGGCTGAAATCCCGCGACGCGCTTACCATCCTGGGGCAGGTGGCGTCAGGGATCGAGGAAGTCCACCGCCTGGGCATTATTCATCGGGATTTGAAGCCTTCAAACGTTTTCCTGGTACCAGAACCGGAAGGCAGCGAGCGGGCGGTCCTAATGGATTTTGGGTTGGCGCGAACAATCAGCCAAGCGGGGCCGGGCAAGACAGAGACTGGGCTTGCGATGGGCACCCCGCCCTACATGGCTCCGGAGCTATTCGAGGGCCGGGAAGTCAGCCCGTCCGTGGATATCTATTCGTTCGGAGTGATGGCGCTTGAAATGGTGACCGGTTCCAACTATCCGCTGATCGCGCCTCGTTCCGTTACGCCGGGACTTGGTTCTGGATGGGATGAAGTGCTTCGCTGTTTTGACCGAGACCCCGCCCAACGTCCAGCGACGGCGCGGGCGGTAGTGGCGGCCATCGAGCGCCGAGGGCGTCCATACCGGCGGACAGCCATCGCCGCTGTATTTGTGTTGGTCTGCGCATTAGCCGCGCTGGCGGCCTGGAAGGGAATAGACCGCGCGCCGCAGCGGGCCGCCGCCGTTACACAACTGACATTCGATACCGGCTTCACCGCGGATCCCGCCGCCTCGGCGGACGGAAGGTTGCTGGTGTATGCCTCCGACCGCGGCTCCCAGGGCGATCTGAATATCTGGTTACAGAAAACCGACACGAACGAGACACAGCAAATAACGAACGATCCCGGCGATGAAGACGAACCCGCGATCTCCCCGGATGGGGCGCAGATTGCCTATCGCTCGGTGCCCGACAAGACGCTTTATATCAAGCCGGTGGCCGGCGGGCCGCGCCGGATTCTCGCAAAATGGGGCGAAGCGCCGCGGTTTTCGCCGGACGGATCGAAGATCGTTTATTGGACCGGAGTGGAGGGGGATGCCAGTGCCTCGTCCGGAAGGATCTGGGTGGTGTCCGCCGCGGGAGGCCCTTCGCGACGCCTGGCCGCCGATTTTGCTGATGCGGGTTCCCCGGCGTGGTCTCCGGACGGCCGCTTGATTCTCTTTCGAGGCGTGCGCGACGCGCGTCCTTCGCTGGATGCGAACAGGGATTGGTGGATCGTTCACCCGGATGGAACGGGTCTCACGGCGACGGGCGCCGGCGCGAAGCTGAGAACGGCCGGCTTGATGCAGCATGACAGCCCGGTGGCCTGGGACGGATCCGAAGTGGTCTTCACCGCCAGATCCGGTCATACCTTCAACCTGTGGAGCCTCGATCTCAGTTCTTTTTTGAAACGAGCAATGGGTACTCCAAGGGCGATCACTACCAGTGCCGGATTTCAGGCCGTACCCGCGATCTTGCCCGATAGACGCATCGCTTATGCCATTTGGCGCGAGCAGATCAACATCTGGAAGATCGGCGCTGCAAACGGCGATATTAGCCAAGTGACCTTCCACGACTCGGTGATTACCAGAGTTTCGGCGTCGCGCAATGGGGAGATTTTGGCATTCGGCCGCCGGCTGGGTGAAGCTCGAGACGTCTGGGTGAAAGATCTCAGAACCGGGGCAGAACATCCGATAGCGCGGAACGAGCTTGCTGTTCCATTCATTTCTCCCGGGGGTGGAGTGGTGGCTTTATCGATCGCCGGTTCCATCCGTCTCCTCGATATTGGCACGGGGATCCAATCGGATTTGTGCGGTTCATGCGGGGAGTTGCTGGGATGGATGCCAGATGAATCCGCGGTGATTTACCGTCAGGATCTGCCGGATGGCTCCCAGGCCATCACCGCTTTTGACCGGGTTTCCAAAACCCGGCGAACGCTGGTCGCCGGGCGCGGATTGCGCGAGGCGGCGGTGTCTCCCGACGGCGCCCTGGTTGCCTTTACTGCACGGCAAAACGGCATCCGTTCGAGGATCTTTGCCGCGCCCCTTAACTCGAGCGGGCCCGCTTCTTCGTGGGTGCCGATGACTCCCGAGGATGGCTGGGCCGATAAACCGGTCTGGTCCGACGATAGCCGCAAGGTTTACTACAAGTCGGACCGGGATGGTTTCGAGTGCCTATGGGGGCAGGCTCTCGATCTGTTGCCTCTGCGGGTTGAGGGAGAGCCAGCTTCCCTGAAGCATTTTCACAAGATTACTTTCACGCTTTCCCACTTGCCGCCCACAGCGCTGGGGGTAACACAGGCCGCCGGGGACATTTTTGTCAGCGTGGATGCGGATGCCAGTAATATCTTCGCCGTTCAGCGTTAGAATTCTCGAACTTTCCCTTGTTTGAGTAGGCATGAGGGGATACAATGTGATCCATGGCAAACATCACGAAAATCGGCCAGATCAAATTGTCTGACGTGGAGAAGCAGAAACTGGCAAAATTTGTCGGCGTGGCGGGGCGCACACCGGTCCAACTAACCGTCGACGCCATCAAGAAAGGTTCGACGACCGGGCAGAAAATGAGTTCTCTTCAGATCAAGCTGGACAGTTAAGCACCAGAGGAATGAAGCCTCCAAAAGTGACCCTGGTTAGCGCGCTGGGCGTGTACCAAGCGGCTGGAGTCGTCGGGTCGGGGGAATATTCTCCGCCATTGGGTATCTTGACGCTGGCCGCGCTGATCCGGGATCGATACGCGGTCGAGATCGTGGATCTCGACCGGAAATGGTTGCGTTCGAAAGACAAAGCCTCCTTCCATCGAAGCGCCGTAGAGGTGATTGGTGCAGCTGAGCCTCAGGTTTTGGGCTTCAGTTCGGTGTCGGGCGGCTATCCCGAAACAATTCGCCTTATCGAGGAGTGTTCCCGCCGGCTTCCCGATGCTACGGTCGTGATGGGCGGCCCCCAAGCCTCAGTGGTGGATGTACCCACGCTCGAGGCATTCCCTTTCATCGACTTTATCTTGCGCGGCGAAGCGGACGAAACATTCCCCATGCTTCTGCAGGGCATCACGCAAGGTGGGGAAGTGCGCAACATCGCCGGGTTGTCCTATCGGGATGGGCACCGCATCGTGAGAAACGCCAATGCGTCTCCCACGCTGGATCTCGACGGCCTCCCGCTAGCCGCCTACGATCTGCTGCCGGGAATCGAAGACCTCAAAGCGCTGCCCCTGGAGATCGGTAGAGGCTGCCCGTTTGCGTGCCGGTTCTGCGCGACGAACGACTATTTCCGTCGCCGGTTCCGGCTCAAATCGGCGAAACGCACCTTCGAACAGATGCGCCAATTGAACGCGCTGTACGGCGTCGCCGTTTTCGATCTCGTGCACGACATGCTCACGGTCGATCGGCGCAAAGTGGTCGAATTTTGTGAGCTGCTGATTGATGCGGGATCCCCGTTCCAGTGGTCGTGCGCCGCACGCACGGACTGCGTGGACCGCGACCTCCTCCACCTCATGAAAAAAGCTGGCTGCGCGGATATCTTCTTCGGCATGGAGACAGGCTCGCAGCGAATGCAGCACGTGATCGATAAGAATCTCGATCTCAACGAGGCGCGGCTCATACTGCGGGAAGCCGACGATGCCGGTCTGCTCACGACCGCTTCGCTCATTACTGGATACCCGGAAGAGACTCTCGAGGATCTGCGGGAGACGGTCCGGTTCTTCAGCGACATGCTGCCGTTGAAGGGAGTAGACCCCCAGATCAACATCCTGGTGGCCCTCCCGGAGACACCCCTGACAACCCAGTACAAGGATCGACTGTTTCTCGACGAAGGCTGGACCGGGATTGCCGAGAACGGTTGCCTGCAAGATGCCACGGATCAGATGCTGATTGCTGCCCATCCGGACATTTTTCCGAATTTCTATGCCTTTCCTTGTCTGACCGGGCGGGATTACTTGCGGCGCTTGCGAGATTTTCTGTTCTATGGAATGGTCAGGTGCAGCGGTGTGATGCAGGTTATGTACCGCATTTCAAAGGACCTGCTGGCGGTCTTCGATCTTTGGGAAGAGCATTACGGTCGCGGAACGCACGCCTATTACGAGAGCCTCCAGTATGCTCAGGATCTATTGCGCTTCGCCGAATCCCGCTATCCCAACGACGAATCGCTTGCGGTGATGGCGCGCTTTTACCGCGCCGTCCTCCGGGATGCGGAGAGTGCCGCTCCGGAGCCGCCGGCCGCGCTTGACCGGCCGATTGCCGCGCTTGCCAAGGGCGTCCGCCTGGTTACCACGCAAGGAGACGTGAATGCCGTGTTTAGAGCGCTGCGGGAGGGAGTCGATCCGGATACCGCTTCCGTGGATCGCTCGGTAACGGTGGCCATCCGGGCCGGCTCCGTCAACCGCTCTGAAATTCTGGAATTTCCTCCCGTGACCCAGGCCATCCTGCGGCATGCCGAGAAGCGGTCCACAATAGACGAAATTGTGCGGGATTTTCAAGAGCAAGATATCCGCCACGGGAAATTCACTCCGGAACAGATTGTTGCCGCCGCGATCGAGATGCTCGAAAAGCTACGGCTTCTGCGGATTCTTCCGGCAGCCGCTGCTACTCACACCGGTTCGAGCCCGAAATCGCGCAACCGGAAGCGACGGGAGGCTGGCTCGGGGAAACACGCACCCGCCATCGCCTTGGCCGCCCCAACAGAAGCGAGTTCGCCATTCCACATTTTGGATAGCGCGGCCTCGCGATAGAGGCGCTCGCAAACCTCCATGTGTCCGCGAAACGCGCGTCCGATTCGCGCGTGGAAGTGCTCGAACCCCGCGGAGGAGTCCCCGCTTTCCAACGTATGCCGCACCACCGCGCATGCCAGGATCGCGGAGCGTAGCGAGGCGCCTGCGCCATCACCCGAGATAGGGTCGTATCGCAAGGCCGCGGCGCCGCAAGAGATCGTGTTGCCCCTAGCCAGTCGCGTATGCAGCGACGCCGCACATGGCAGATCCGCGCAAAACAAAGCCCCGGGATGGACCCAGGCGCGAATCAGGCGCGTGGCCTGGAGTATCGCGAGGCAAGCCTGGCTGCTTCCGCCGGCGGCTGGTGTCACGACTTGCAGGAATCCGGTATGTGGGCCCGTGGGGGCCCAGAAGACCCAACCATCGGGGGTAAACTCGAATACGCAGTTCTGTGCAGCCTCTGGCGCCTTGCGCTCGGCGGCGAAAATCCATGCCACGCGAGATCCGGACACGATGGCGGCGGCGGATGACGAAGGCTGCGTCCGGATAACCCATTCGCCGGCATCTTCCCGTGAGTGGGGCATCTCCGGCAGCAGTTCGAGAATGCTCCGCGCGGAAATTACCAGATGGGAGCCGCCGGCCGCCTCGACTACCGGTTGGTCGTGACGCGCAATCAGCCGCCGGCACGGCCATCCCGAGGGAACCCGCCCAAAGATATCGGCCAGCACACGCGCCGCCGCCGGATCGATCGCCAAAAAGGGAACAGTCGGTTCGGCTGGCGGCGCGCCCGATGTCGCCCACCCAAACCGCCGCAGGAGGACGTGGCAAGCCGCCGAAGCCAATCCTCGACCTCGCACGTTTGCGGAACGCAGGGCCGCGCCGTTCACGGCTTCCTTGATTTGGCGTGGTGGAAGTTGGCGATGGCGGACGCTCCGATAGAGAGCAGGGGAACGGCCACGCCCTGAGATGCGAATTGGGTCGCTAAGACATCGATTTCCATCATTGCCTGGCGGGCACGGATGATATAATCGCGATCCTCCACACGTCCCGCCGAGTAGGCGTCATCCAAAGCGGAAATGATCTCTTCGTAAAGCCGCACGAAAGTCGCGTGGTTGATCATTTGCGGATTTCCGGATACTGGCGTCACTCTGAGGGTCTCGCCGTCCTCGAGGTGACGCAATTTGCGCACCAGTGGTTGGGCGTGAGGCCGATCGAGTAGCGCTTTGATTTCCCGGAATCGGGAGTAATGCGTCACCCCATCGGCCATGACGCGCTCGACCAGGCCGATTAATTCCGGCGAAAAATCGCGCCTCCCGTGGTGTTCCGTCTGCCCGGGGCCCGTTTCGACGGTGTGCGCGGGCACGCCATGCCGCAACAGGGCGAGCACCTTGGCATACTGCCCCTCTATAGTCCCGCTGGGCGACTCCGCCGCGATGAAATCGCCAATGGCCTCGCCGATTGGCCGCATTTCGGGCGGGTTCATGCCGACGCTCGCAGTTTTGCCGCCGGCATCCGGCTTGTCGCGTGGCAGCCCCGGAACGAGTGTGGCAATGTCAAGGGCCGGCGAGTGGCCGGGATTGTCGCCGTTCAACTCCCAGAGGAGCTGATTCGCCCAGCGCAGGTGCAACATTTCGCTGGTGGCAATGAGCAGCAATTCGTGGGCGATGAAGTCCGCGTCGCTTTGGTCCGCCGGAGACAAGGTGGCGTCTTCAAATCGGATACTATAACGGGCGTAGAGGTACTCGAGCGCCAGAGCCTGTTCGATGCCCGCCAGCCGTCTCAACTCGGATACCAGTTCCGACGGATCGAGCGGCGCCGCTTCCTCGCAGGGTCCAATCGACCACGGCGCCAGGCGTTCGCGATCCCCCAGCACGAATGCCAGATCTCGCCACCGCTCGTTGATCTCGTAGTGATCCAGCTCAAAGGGCCGGGAGGCGTCGTTAGTTTCGCGCGCGCCAACATTCTTCGATTGATTCCAGCGCAGCCAGAGGATCGGATCTTCGGCGCGGTCGGCGGCCGCTCCAGGATCGTGCACTTCCTCAATGGTGGCTGGATGCGCGGGCAGCGTGATGTCGGGATGGTTGGAGGCCCAGTAAGTGCAGCCGCAATCGCGAAAGTCATGCTGCCACGGAGAGCACAGGCTCTGGCTCAGTTCGCCTGGCTGGTACGCGGCGGATATCTCTCCGTGCTCGTTCCGATAAACGCGCCGCTTGTCGGTCAGCGTCATTACGGGCGAGCGCGCCGCACCCTTGCGCGTCGCAAGTTCGATCGTCACTGGTTTGTCGTCCAGAGAGCGTACCAAGCGCCACGCCACGTCCCAGTTGTAGGGCAGGCCCTCGCGGTCGTAGAGTTCGATACGCTCGCCGTCGGCCACCCTCAAAGAGTCCAGAAAGACCGCTGTGTTGCTGTTAATCAGTGCCGTAAGCGAATTCATTTTCTTCTGGAAATCGAGACCGGTGGGCTGTTCGGGATCCGAACCATCGACTGCCATCAACCTGGCGCCGCGTCCATAGACACCAGGATCGCCCGTGTCGAATGCCACGAATTCGAAGACGAGACCCGGGAAAAAGCGCCGGTCGAGATTTCGAATATCCACCTCCAGACCGGGATAGCAGTTTCCTACCGCGCTCTCCGGCCGCGACGTAACGGGGTTGCCCGCCGTTTCGTTTTCCAGTCCCGCCGGCAGGTTTAATGGAATGATGCGGGGATTCATTGCACTTCCTCCTTCAAGAATTGAGGTCCGAGCAGATCCGCGCGCTGCGACAGAACTCGCGGATACACCGAAATGCAATACTCCAGCCATCCGCGGATATAGTCGCAGCCGGTTCGACCGGCTTGTAGCACTTCGGCGTGACATCCTCCGCCGCAAAGATAGCGCGCCCAACAGGAGCGGCAGGGTTCCTGTTCATCCACACGGCGGCCCTCGACGAACGCACGCCGCGCCTCGGCCGATGGACCGGAATCGATGCCGCCGAGGTCGCACGCGGTCTCGCCCACGGTGCGATGGCAGGTGTAATAACGGCCATCCGCGCCCAGCGAGACGTATCCGGCGGCGGCCCGGCACGGCAGCGCGTCGCAGGCTCCGCGGAAGAGTTGCTTCAGGGCGGTCGCGAAGTTTGAAAAGCGGAGCGGCTCCGAAGTGTCCTTTACGCGCGCCCACTCGCGGCCAGCGGCCGTTTTCATAGCATCGAGCAGCACATCCCAATCGCCGCCCCCCAGCCGCAGCGAAGCATCCGGCCCCGTACGCAGCGGGCTGACGCCGATCTCGGCAAACCCGGCGCTGGCGAGACGGTCGAGGCAGGCGGAGACGTCCAGGAAGCGGCGCGTAAGCGTAACGCGCGCGGCAATCTTCGCCAAACCGGGTTTGGAAAGCAGCGGACTGACCCGTTCCAGAATACCGTCGAAGGACGGCGATCCGGACCTGGTTCTGCGCAGCGTGTCATGCGCGTCGCGGGTTCCATCCAGGCTAATGGTAACGGCGAACGGATGCGCACTCAGCAACGCAATGTCAGCGGGTGACAGGAGCGTTCCGTTGGTCGTAATTCCGAAAGTGATGCGTACCCCGCGGAGGGCCGCCTCCCTGGCCGCGAATGCCACGGATTCGTGCAGTACGGCGCGATTCAGCAGCGGCTCCCCACCGATGAAGCCGACGCTTACCGAGCCGGACTCCGATTGGCAAATGTGCCTTCGGATGGCTAGTTTGGCCGTCTCCAGCGGCATCAATTTAGACTCGCCGCCGAACCGGCCTTCGTCCGCGTAACAGTAGGAACAGGATAGGTTGCAGGCCTGGGCAATATTCAGCGACAGAGCGGTCGGTTGCTTGTCGAAGCGGACAGCCGGCGCGCCGCCATCCAGGGTGGATAAGAACTCCTCGAAATCGATTGCCGCGCCGTCCGGCAGCGCATAAAGACGCGACCCTTCCGGCACAAAGAGCAAGAGTGGCTGGCCATGCACGATGTGAAAGCGCGCGGGATCGCCAGCGGAGTGGCCAGCGGCCGGCGCTAGTCCAATCTGTACAAGTGTCATTCTGGCGGTACCCCCGAGCGTTTCTTGCGCGGTTTCAATTTTCGGGCTTGCTGGCTGGCGCTGAGCTCGCGATAGGCCGATTGGGCAAACCTCGCGGATTCCTCCGAACCAGGCTCCTTTGTATCCGGAAACAACAGATCCCATTGCAGCCGCGTGATAGAAAGCGCCGAGTAGTCGGCATCTCGCATGTAAGGTGGCATGCGCATGTCGAACGCGTAGCTCCGCCGGAAACGGGGATCGCGTAATTCCAAGGGCTTCTGCAGATCCCCCGCAGCTTTGAGTTCCGAAGCTCGCGCAAACGGCGGCCGGATAATCTCCCGCGCGCGTTCCCTATTCTCCAGCAGGAACCGTAGAAGAAGTTCGGGTTCGGACAATTGGTCGTGGCGGATTTTCGCGTATTCGGAGCGCGGCAGCGCCGGCGCGCCGTCTGCTTCGTCGCCGGCGGGAGGCAGCGTGTTGACTTCCGCGTCGTAGCTCAGCAGCTTCTTGTTCTCAAGTATACGGTCTTCGACCGTCATGGTTTCGTAGTTTATCTTGGGGAAACCGAGATGATTTTCGTAACGCCTGTCGTTGTTGATCTGGATCTGACGCAACCGTGCTCTATCCAAATTGAACAACGAAGCTGTCTCCGCAGTCCGCCGGAAAAGATCGGCGACTGCATCGTGCCACTCGCTTGGAGTAGCCTGGCGCACGTCTTTCGGGAGCGATCTCGGATCGCGGTCCGCGAGGTCGTCGGCGATCGAAAGAAAAGGGCGGCGGTCCGGCGCGAAGTCGGGTGGACCCACGAAGACACGCCCGTTAGCGGTCAGCGAAGCGGTCCGCGCCGCCAAAGTGGCGGTGATCAGAACGTCGCACGTGTCATCAACCACTCCAAACGACGCAGCGTTCTGGTCCACGTCGCTCTCGCCGTCATAGGTGTCTGGCGGCAACGGCGGAGGGTACGGCGGGGAGTTGAAATCGTAGTTAATCCACTGAGCCGCGGGATTGAGGATGCGATTTTGGGGAAGTACGATGACGTAACGGCCGCGCGAACCCGAGGCCTGCGAAACAGTGGCGCCCGGCGGCCCGTAGACTTGGCCCCGGCCTGGCGTGAAGCGGACCCGAATGGTGTCCAAACAGACGTCGCCCACATGCGACGGCCGCGGCGAGGGGCGCATCACCTGAAAGAAGCCAAGCGGAATGGGCCGGTCGCGTAGTACCAGGGGGAGGCCGCTTTCGACATGCGTCCAGGCAAGCAGCGCATGCCGTTCGTGGTTGCTGGCTTCCGCAAACAAGCGTGCCTCAAACCCGCAGGCCGGGTCGCCGGTCCGCCGTTGCGCCTTCCGATTGGCCGCGACCAGATAAAAGGAGAGTTGCGCGAGACTGATCCCGGCGTCCCGCATTAACGTATTCGTGAGCCGCTCCCACTTCGCGCGATCGCTGCCGCGTTTCACCTCGGCGGTTAGTTCCAGGAAAGGACAGACGGGACGGATGGCGCGGCCGTCCTTAAACCGAATGGACCCGGGTATGTACGGCTCTACCGAGCCGTCCGCCAGAACTTCCAGGCTGACACTTGGAATAATTACGGTCTTGCCTGCGCCGAAAATGCGCGGATCCTCAGCCCACGTGAACGCCTCGAGGGGAGATGGGCTCTCACCCAGTCTGGCGACTACACAGGGTGGTGAGAAGCGAATGGCGGAAATGACCGGACGGGGCATCCATCGATTCTTATAGAGAAGGTGCTAATTGTCAAGACTGGGTGAAGAGATCCCCAGGTACTTCAAAGGCACACGCTCGTCTCAGGGCGGGTTCCATATGCCCACTTCAATTAGGTCTAAGCGCCAGCGATGGCAGTGTCGGCTTTTACGAACTACGTTCGAACCGCCGGGTCGCTCGACCCAAGTGACGAAGCGGCTGGAATGACTGTCTGGCGCCTTGCGCGTCGTCCCCTGGAGCCCGTAACTCTATGAAAACATGGTAGCGCTAACGGGAATCGAACCCGCTGGCCGCCGGTTCTGTTCGGTGCAGTTGGGGCTAAGTAGTTGCGTTTTCAGTGCAGTTCAGTCTGTCGATTGGACGCTTGGGGCCGTACGGGTGGCTGACGTCGTCCCCTGGTCGTCCCCTGCGACCCGGAGTTGGCCCAAGTGCGCGGGGGCGCCGTGTTTCCACCCGAGTTCTGGCGCCTTGGTGATTCGGCGGCCATACACATATTAAGTGATTGGCGACGACAGGCTCTCCAGGTGCATCAATCCCTTCCACTCTGTTTTTTTTCTGGTATTGTTAACTCGTTCATTGTGCGCCGCTTATTGGGTAATATCGGTCGCCTGACAACCTTGCTTCTGGGCGGCGGCGACAGCAAGCGAAGGACCAAGAGTCTCGAAGCCGAGCGCGCAGAGCGGCCCAGATTGGAATCCTCGCCTTGCAGACTTGGGCAGTGGCTTTGATTCGCTACACCAGAGCCGGCGCGAACGCAATCCCACGGAATGCGGGAATTGCAGCCATTGGCATTCGTGCCAGTCGGTCCGTCGCCCCGGCATATTTTTCATGCCACGGGCGTCCACCAAACGAAGGTTTCACCGGAATCCACTAAACCGCAGTGGATTCAATGGCCACCGTGGTGACCCACAACTGACCAACCACTGAGCCATCTTCTCCAAATCCTCGGTGAAGGGCTGAGAATATGGCCCCACACCACACGGGCGTTTCTTTTTTAGGAAACCGTGACGGCCCGGCGGAAGTTTCCACGGGCCTGTGGCAGCGCTAGCGGTCGCTAGTGGCGCGGAGCGTATGACGCCGGTATCGGCGTGGGGCGGGTATTGCGTTGTGCCACATTGGCCCCCGCGGGGGGATTGATCGATTACCGTGGATTGCATCGAAGCTGCCGCGCGGATGGCCCGCGCTTATGGGAGATCCGCATCGACGACCGTTCCTGCCGGTGCGACCAGCGGCACGGTTCAGGTAGCCAGCCACCTGCCAAGCTAGTCGACGGCGATAGCCGACACGAGAGGAGCCACCGCCGAACCAACCGGCGTAGCCCTCACATTCAGGCATTGCTACCACCCCGAACTAACTTCCGTAAAATCAGCGACTCCGCGACCTGCTCCGCTGTCCAGATCATCTTCGCAGCCCACGGCTTCCTTTACCTTGTTCAGCGCGATACACGAGCCCCTGCAGGTGAGCACCTACAGACCTTGCAAAACAGCTTAGGCCCGCCGAAAAAACATTCTCTTCGTCGCCCAGTGTGTGATATTCTTTTCGGATAATGCGAGCCGTTGTCGAAAGCTCGGTCCGGTTTAGGATTTACCCACTCCTCTTTCGTTTGGAAACAACAGGCAACTTTCACTTGCCAGAGTATAAAGGGTCCGTATTCCGCGGTGGTTTCGGCCGGTTCTTTCGTGAGCTGGTCTGCGTGACGGGGATGCCTGTCTGTACGGGCTGCTCCCACGTGTCTTCCTGCCCCTACTCGCTGGTCTTTGAGACACCGGTCAATCCTGTGAGCTTTCGAGTGCTGCGCAAGTACCCGAACGCTCCCCATCCCTTTGTGCTGACGCCCCCGCTCGACAGTCGTAGAATCCTTCCGCCGAAGACCCCCTTGGAATTGGAAGCAACATTAATAGGTCGAGGCGTGCATTACCTAGCGCACTTCGTGCAGGTGATTGAAACGATGGGACAATCCGGCCGTTACGGAGGTCCGTTTAGACTGCGGAGCGTAGTCTCGGCACTGGATGGCACCGCAGTGTATGACGGGGCAGCACACCGATTTCTGGGCCCGCCGGTTGCATTTCGACAGCCACCTCCGGTAGGCCGGGTTGAGCGCCTGGAGTTGGAGTTTGTGACTCCGTTGCGGATGAGGTCGGAGGGCCGACCATTGAGTTTTGTATTACAATCAACAGGCCACCCCGTCAGTCCGGCGGCGTTGAGTCGAAAGAAAGAGGCAAATGATTATGGCGATAGGGATCTACCTCTCTGCTGCTGGTATGTCAGCGGCGAAATACGACGAGTGCATCAAGTTATTGAAAAAGGCCGGGGCGGGCAACCCGTCTGGCCGTTCGTACCATGCGTGTTTTGGACCGAAAGACAATCTGATGGTGTTCGATGTCTGGTCATCGCAGGCGGCGTTCGACAAGTTCGGGAAGACGCTGATGCCCATCCTTCAACAACTCGGGATCGACTCGGGAAAGCCGGCAGTGATGCCCGTGCACAAGGTGATCTTGCCGGCACCGAAGGTCACGTCGCCCGGGAAGCAGGCGAAGGCCCCTGCTAGCCGGAAGAAGCGCTGACGATCACAGGATCATCCCGCCGCAGGGGGTACAGGGGTGCACCTCGAACGCTGGGCCCACTCGAGCCCGGTCCGGGCTGTCGGTTCCGTTACTGAAGCGGGTTCGGATCACGCTGCGGATTATTCACGTTGACGCCGCCATATCCGGCTCCCGGTAATGTCAGCCACTCTTCCCCTACTGTTGGCGGAACCTCGCGGATTCGCACGCCGAATGCGGACCATTGGCGCGCGCCATATAGAGTGTCCGATATGGCTACACATCATGCCCCGAACCAAGCAGCAGGCCGACATAGGGTCCGCCGCCATCATTTCCGTCGGCCCGCTGTATAATTTGCGAATGTCGACGCTTCGCACCCTTACCATCCTCCTGGTGCTGACCAAACTGTTATTGGCTCAGCAAGCCGCCTCCTTCCCCTCTCAAGATGGTGGACGAATTTGTGGCGATGTATATGGCAAAGGCTACCGCGGCGTCATACTGGCTCACGGCGGCAGATTCAACAAGGAGAGCTGGGGGGACCAGGCCCGTACCCTGGCGTCGGCTGGTTTTTCGGTCCTCGCAATAGACTTTCGCGGATTTGGCTGCTCGAGCGGTCCGGGTCAGGCCGATTTCGACAAGGCCCCGTTTGAGAACGATATCCTCGCCGCAGTTCGCTACTTGAAAGCGCATGGCTCGAAGACGGTGTCGGTGGTTGGGGGCAGCTTCGGTGGCGCTGCTGCCGGCGACGCCTCGATCAAATCCGTGGCGGGCGAAATTGATCGCATCGTATTTCTGGGCGCGGCCCCGAACCTCTCGGCAGCAAATTTGAAGTCACGAGCACTGTTTATCGTCGCCCGCGATGACAGCAACGACGCCGGTCCACGGCTGCCGGGCATTCGAGCGCAATACGACAGAGCCCCTCAGCCGAAGGAACTGATCTTACTGGAAGGTTCCGCACACGCTCAGTTTCTCTTCCGAACCGATCAGGCGGATCGGGTCATGCGCGAGATTCTTCGATTCCTCACGGCGCCATGAGCGTCTGCCGCGCACAAGCACCGAGACGTCTTGCCGCTCTGATGGCGAGGGCTGACGTCGCCGAACGTATGCTGGAGCGCGCGCAGCCACGCACCTAACGGGGACGATAATGGCAAACAACGTCCTCCGAAAGAGGCGGCATTATCCGAACGATGCCGGACTTGTGATTCTACACGGATAGTCCGTGATCAGTGCGCGCGCTGGGTCCTCAGGCTTCGAATATGAGCCTTGACGTCATCGCTGATGTCGATGTTGCCAACGGTATCACCCAAGCGTGGACTTACTACGTAAAAATGCTCTTCCAGACCGACGACCTGGCTCGAAATCGAACGCGTCGTCGAGTCGCCGTGCTGGATGAACCGCCGCGCATCCTCTTCTCCAAACCAGTCCCGAGCGTTGATCTGCGTGTCCGATTCTACAAGACCCTCATTCCGGAGGTCCAAAGTGCCGCCTTCTTTCTCCCTAGACTCGGAGCCGTTCACGACGCGCGTCGCTATATAGAACCAATGAGCGAATTCGTGGACGAGGAGGGCTCGTACTGCCGCGTGATCGGTACAGAGAGCGGTCGGCGCAGGAATCTGAACACCAAAGTATGCGCCGTCGCTCTGGCGGAGCGCTGTCACTCGACCACAAATCAGTACGCGCTCACGCGTCCAAATGTACGGCACTACTTCGACCGGAGGCATCGTCGCGACCTTAGCTGTAAGTGCGATTTCTGTCCGGATGGACGCGACCCGTTCCACGCCCTTCACAAGCCTCGACAGTGGAGGATCCGCAGAGATCGGAAGGCGGCCACCTGCGAGCCAGACACCATCGTAGCGTGTCGGCGAAACGGTTTTCATCAGTCCCCTTTTGGGCGGCGGCTTCTGGCTCAGAGCCGTCCCCGCGGCCAACCAATTCTCCCCGACAAAGCATTCGAGAAAATACCAGGATAATCCATTCGTCGGCATCGCTCATTGGAGGCCACCCCTACCCGAATGGTCCTGTGATGATGCACTTTGCGTCGAGTGCACGACCGGACGCTTAGTTCGTCGGGACGTTTAGGAGGCGGCTTTCTGATCGGATCACGCGCTTAAATAGGTATCTCCAGGCCAAGATCAGTCAGCCGTTAGATAGCAGTTCCCCCAAGCTCCAAACGTGATCGGTGATCCCTGCCGCGACTGCGGGCGTGGTCTTGATGGTCTGGTGCTTGCGGCAAAAATTGTACCAAGCGAAGTGCAACGCGATAGCCGCGCGATGATTCGCCACGGTCTTGCTGAAAGCGTTTGTGGGCCGGGTTAACCGTCGTATCTGCATCCGCATGGTGAGATTCTGGCGCTCGATGTGGCTGGTGCAGATCCGCGCCTCATCGGGATCGCCAAAGATGTGGCATTCACCTCCAGTCTTCATGGTCGCCTTGAGGAACGTCGCCTGTTGTCGTCCTCTATCATTAATTAGAATGTCCACCATCCGCTAGCTGGCCGTGGAGGCCACGAACAACGGCCTGCTGGCGCCCGAACTGGGCCTGACGGCAAATCCAAGGGTAGCGCGTTAGACGGCGAGTTGGCCGCGCCTACCCAACTTCCGGACGGTGGCTCCGCCTTGGGGCGAGCTGTATCACAATGCTCACCTACCACCACTATCTGCGCGCTTAGGTGCCGGCAGTTCCTTGCGCGGCAGCTTATCCGGACGCGTCGCCGCGTTGTACAGAAACGACGCCAGCACTACCGCCATCTGCTCGGCATCCGGCAGTTGAATCCGGTCGAACGTATCCATGTTCGTATGATGGGATCGAGTCTCGGAATCCAGCGGATCCTGGAGAAAGAAAAACGCGGGCAGGCCAACTTCATCGAACGCGAGATGATCGGTGACGCCGTTTTCCATATCTCGAATGGAGACCGTGCCCGAAGTCAGGTCCTTCAGCGCCGCGAACCAGTCCTCGAAAATCGGACGCGCCATTTCGTTGTGACGGAGATAGATCCCGCGTACTTTGCCAGAGCCGCCATCGAAGTTAAGGTACCCGGAGAACTTTTCGTGCTCGGGTTTCAACTGCATGCTGATCCGGTCGGCGAAGTGCTGCTTGACATACGCCCTGGAGCCCAGCATTCCCTGCTCCTCGCCGCCCCAAAGCGCCGGCCGGACCGTGCGATCCATTGGCAGATGGGAATCCCGAAGGATACGCATCGCCTCCATGGCGGCCGCACACCCGATGGCATTATCCGTGGCGCCCGTCGCGTACGGCCAGGAATCGAGGTGGGCGCCGGCCATGACCACTTCTTGCGGCTTGGTCACGCCCGGGATTTCGGCGATGACGTTGAAGGATTCCGCCTTGTGGGTTTCATCGACCTCGGTCTTGATCTCAGCCTGCAATTGGACCGGTACGTTGCGGGCCAACAGCCGGGCGATCCGATTGTAATGCTCGGCTGCCAGTATCGCCGTCGGCCTCCTACTGGCTGTACTGGCGTTCTCGTAACCCGGGCCCACGAGAGCACCACCTTGATACCTGTTCGCCGCGGCTCCAGACGACTCCCATGGAAGGCGCGCACCGCTCTGGAACACGGCCAACGGTTTGTCTTGATTCAACCACTCCCCGATTTTCGCTTCCAGCTTGTCGGACAGCGGCGGCTCTGAGGGCAGCGGAAACGGGTCCTTAACCGGAATTAGTTCAATCGCCAGGCCGGCCAGTTGCTCGCTGGTAAACCGGTGCGCAAGCGGAGCCTCGGGCAGCGCCAACCCAGATGCCGGTCCGCTCAGGAGGAGCATTTTCCCCGCAAGCTTCCCGCGCAGCCCATGCTTTGTGGGAATTGGAACAGCATCGCCGAGCCCGTGATGCTCCCGCCGTTGGTTTCCTGGAGGACGGGCATACCCATCTGTTTGTCGTCTCGGCCGACGGCGGTGCGCCCCGGCAGATTACCAACGCCAAGTGGAGTGCGGGCGCTGGCGAATTGCGCAACGCCGTGCTCATGGACTGGACTCCCGATAGCAAGGCCATCGTATTCGAGGCCGACCGCACCGCGGAAGCCGATCTGCACTATCACACCTCGCAACTGCTGGTGGCCGACATTGCGTCCGGCGCCATTCGGGAACTGGTTGCCACACTCGGCTCCTGGACCCGTCCGGCGGTTTCGCCCGACGGCATGACCGTAGCGTTCACCGGTTACCCGGAATCGAAGCATACGCACTCGGTGGCGGACCTCTATGTGATCCCGCTCGCGGGTGGCGAAATGCGGAAAATCAGCGGCGACTAAGACCGCGACCCCGTGAATCTGCACTGGTCGCCGGATTCAGCGGGCGTTTACTTCGACGCCGAAGATCACGGCTCCCGCAACGCCCAGTTCGCGGCCATTGCGGGCGGCGGTGTCAAGCCAGTCACCACCGGCACTCACGTGCTGACCATGGATTCAGCCTCCAGCGACCTAGTGGCAGTAGGTACGCTAACCGATCCCGACAATCCGCCCGACGTGGTGCGTTATAACCTGCGTCGGCGCGGAGAAGTGACGACGCTCACCAGCGTCAACGCGGGCCTGTTGTCGGGCATACACCTGGCGAAAACGGAGGAAATCGACTTCACTTCCACGGGTGGCGCGAAGGTGCAGGGCTGGGTTGTGAAGCCGCCCGATTTCGACGCGCGAAAAAGTACCCTCTCATCCTCGAAATTCACGGCGGACCGTTCTCCATGTACAGCGTAGCGTTCAACTACATGTTTCAAAATTTTGCCGCAAACGATTTCGTGGTTCTCTACCTCAACCCTCGCGGCAGCACCGGATATGGCACGCCTTCTCCGGCGGCATCGACCACAACTATCCGGGACCCGATTACGACGACCTGATGGCCGGGGTGGACGCCACGATTGCGAAAGGCTTCATCGACACCACGCACATGGCCGTCTCGGGTTGCAGCGGCGGCGGTGTGCTTTCGAGTTGGGTGATCGGCCACACGGACCGCTTCGCGGCGGCCGCGGTGCGTTGCCCGGTTATCGATTGGATGAGCATGACCGGCAACACCGACATTCCGCTCTTCACGTACAGCTTCTTTCAGAAGCCGTTCTGGGAAGACCCGAGCGACTGGCTCGCGCATTCCTCCGTGATGACGGTGGGAAAGGTGACGACGCCGACGCTGCTGATGACCGGCGTGCTCGACCGCCGCACACCCATGCCGCAGACCGAAGAATACTACGTGGCGTTGAAGGTTCGCGGTGTGCCGGTGAAGCTGTTGCAGTTCGAGGGAGAGTACCACGGGACTGGATCGAAGCCGTCGAACTTCATCCGTACACAGCTCTACATAATAACGATCGCGATTTAGGGCCGGTCTCCAAGGCGACCTCGTAGACGTCAGCAAAAGCCTGTGCGACAACGCCGCCAAGCGGGCACGATGTGTTGTCGAAAGAAAACCTGAGGAGCCTGGAACTGACAGTTTGCCGCACTTCAATAGGCGTTTCACTTTGACACCTCTGCAGTATCGACACCGTCGAAAACTCTGCGCCAAAGGGATATGGATCGCGCGAGTACCGCAACAGCTCCTCAGTGAGTTCGGCAACAATGGCTCCACGGCAGAAAAGACCGCCTTGGTGAAGTCGTAGTTGGGGTTTTGCCGCAGGTTTTGAAACAGGCCTCCGATTTGCCGGACGTCGGACAAGCAGCCCCAATCTTCAAGAGGTATCAATAAGGTGTGGTCAGCACGCACCCCGACCGCGGCGCTTCATCGTCCAGCCAGGTTCGTGCAATCGCGAAGAATTGCCGACTTGGAAGGGGATAGACAGTGAGGTAGGGCCTGACAAACACGCCCGAAGAAAGGCTCCCCGAGAGATCGCAAATCGGTCAGAATCGGTCAAACCTGCGGCGAGGGCGCGATCTTCACGTCGCAGGGAATCACGCGGTTTCCCGGAGCGTTTTCAACAAACCTCTACGCCGAGCTGATCTTAAGGAGTGGTCAGTTTCGAGGCGAGCTCTTGCCCTTTCTTGTTTCACGAGACCCAGGCACCAATTTGGCGTCCCGTGTCACGTACACCCAGAGAGAGCGCGCCAAATCGCCACGAGTAAACGGCCGCTCCCCGACTAGCACTGTCGTCCGATCACTTCGCTGGAGCGCGATTTCGAGGAAGCGCGCGGCTTCGAGGCGCGTGACGGCCTTCTGCGGCGTGGCAATTGTGGATTCGCTGGTGAGTCCAAAGATTCGTTCTCCGGCGACCACCGCACGCGGACCGGCCACGCGTTCGAACGTCGTCATCAATTGAGCTCGTGTCACTGCGGCGGTCGGTTGAAACTTATCCCCGATTCCGCTCATCAGTCCCCACGAGACAACATCGTAGAAGGCCACATTATCGCCATTAAAAGGAACATCCACGAAGTGGCAAACCGGGCACGATTGAAACTGATTGTAATTGTTGTTTTGGGCGCCGACAGTCTTCCACCACGGAATGCAATTCACAGCTGGGGTGATGCCGATGGTCGCCGTTCCTCCTGACGCCAAGGAGGCCGTCAGGCTCATCGTGGAACCCTCTGGCCGCGCGGTAACTTCGCCCGTGCCTTTTCCATCGAGCTTTTGAATTGAATTTACGAGGTCGAGGTTCGTCGGCGTCAGGGTGATCGGCGCGTTCGCGAGAGGATTGGAGTTTCCATCCCAGGCATAGATGGTAACATAGTCCAGTTGGCACGAGACGGAATCAACCAGCAAGGGAACTCCGGCTTGGAAAAAGAAGTATGTTGGAGGGTCTGTCAGTCCGGAACACACCTGCGTCGGGGGGCATGGCGGAGGGTATCGCGATTGCACCCCGTTGACAGCCACCGAGACATCGACTGACGCGGGCGATGCCGGCGCCGTCACCGCATCGATCTCCGTATCCGACACGACTGTCACTGTCATTGCATTCTGCGCTCCAAAAAGTACAGTAGCTGGATTCGAGAAGCCCGTGCCTTTAATCTTGACGACGGTGCCGCCACTGGAAAACCCGTGATCGGGCGAGATGCTAGAGACGGTCGGGACTACGGGAACGGTGACTGTCTGTGACGGGGCAGAACACGGCGGATCCGCGCTTACGGTCAACGTTTGAGGACCGGCCCCCACAGCCTGAAACGAAAATGTGTAATTCCCGGGGTAGCTGACGGCAAGATGCTGCGGGCTGCCTTGGTCGGGAGTCAGCGTCACCTTCGTGGGCGTGTAAAGCGCGCCGGTGGAAGGATCGGAGGTCACTGTGACCGAACCGTAGACCCAAGCGCCTGCCTGATAACCGCCTATGCCGATGCTCGCCGGACCAGGGAGGCTGGCGGATCCGATCGCGGAGCCGAGAGTAAGCGGATTCCAAATCGTGTACGAGAGCGCGTCGCAACTGAACACTGTCCCTAAAGGAGTTTGATTGGGCATCGGAATCTCGATGGGAATTTGTATCTCAATGGTGGTGTCGGTCCAATCGGGATAGCCAAGCAAGACGTTGTCGCTGAGACCAAGGCTGTTGCCCGCGCTGAATGATTCGGTCGTATCGTTGAGCACGAAATACGGAATGGCGCCCAAGCCTGACGGTAAAGCCGGCGGGTTTCCGAAGCCGCTGCCGCTGATTATCAGTGAAACGTTGTTTTGATGTTCCAACACGCTCGCCGAGGGTAGGGGCGGGTTGATCGTCGGGTTACTGCCGGGCCACGACGGAACGCACGCCTGTGCCGAATTGGACCAATAGAGTTGCACGGTGCCAGAACCAAAGAAGGGGATTGCGTCGTTCCGGACGGGCTTGTCGCCCGATTGGCAGACATCGGCGACCTCTCCTTTGGTCAAGCTCTCGGAAATATTAATGTCCCCCGGACCGAAGCGATGCACCCACCCTTGTAGCCCAATCGGATCTGTCATCGCCTCGACCATCTCGTGCGACAGCGAATTCGTTAGGTCCTTGAATTCGAAGTTGCACCTGGCAGGTATCACCGTGTACGGCTGCAGAAAGGTACTGAAATCTTGATTGGCACTATGATAGCCGCTGAAATCGACGCCGCACGTTCCGCCGGTCGGGTCGGTTACGGTTATGCCGGGAGGAATGAAGACGTTAACCAAGACGTTCTGCACGTGAAGACCGGTAACTGGAGCAGAAGTAAGTTGGCAGTTTACGTAGCTGCCCAGATCCGTGGTCGAAAGCGTCGTGTTCTCGCCAGGAATTATACAGGTGGCTGAGTTTTCGAAACCCCCGACGAACGTCGGCGTGCCGATCCCGTAGTCGTTGCTCGCGAACGCGAAGTAGGGGCTGGCAATCAACGCCTGGGTCCAACTGTTGATTCGTTCCTTCGTCTCTCCGCTCGGTGCGGCGGAGTCCCATTGATCGGACATGAAAAGATTGATGACGCTTGCGTTCTTAATGACGTTCGGCGCTACGGGCCAGCCTGGCCCAGTGACCTCGAAGGGCTGTGCTGAACTTGGGAGCGCGATGAAGGACTCGGCGGTCCCCACGATTACAAACAGGACTGCGCTGCGAAGGGCCCCGTGGCTCGATAGGAAATCGCGAATGCATCTATACATTTCAGCGTCCTTCCTGGGTCTCAGCAGCCCGCGCGCACGCGTTCAATGACTTGGACGGCCGGGCCTTCTGGGTTCAGCCTTTGGCGTCTCGGCGGTTGAGCCGGGACATCCTTTAGCCCCTCCAGCCCTCTACTTTACCCCCCTGGGGGCCGCCAGTCAACGACGCTTGCGCAGCGGAAGGGCCGTGGCCCAGGCTTGGGACATCCTGGGCACGCGGACGGGGATGGCCCGCCGTTGAGCAATACCATCAACCAGGCGCGCCCACTGCAGCTAGCGGGCTTGGGTGCTTGTAAGCATAAGCACCACCGCGCTCACGCGCTGCGGCGGTGCGGTAGGACGCGCTGTATAACCGTTCTCGGGCCATTGCCGCACCTAGCTCAATACGGTAAGCTGTACCAAGTGTGAAGATCTGCCCCACCTGCTCTGCCAGCTACGGTAACGACCTCGGGTTCTGCCCGCGTGATGGGTCTGCTTTGCGCTCGAGCGCCTGTTTGGAGCCGGGCTCGATCATCCGGAAGAAATACGAGATCATCAGCGAAGTCGGCCGGGGTGGCATGGGCGTCGTATACCGCGCCCGGCATATCCTGTGGAACGAGGAGAGGGCGATCAAGGTGTTGGCCGCAGAGAGCCCCGTCGGGCAGCAAGGACTCAAAAGCCTGCTGGCCGAGGCTCAGGTCATGCGCCAGTTGCAGCATCCCAATATCGTGCGCGTGGAGGACGCCGACTACACCGAAGACGACCAACTCTTCGTGGTAATGGAGTATGTGGAAGGTGAGAGCTTGCGCCAGAGGCTCCGCAAGGCGAGAGTGCTGGCTCCAGAGTTTGCATTGAAGATCGCCGCTCAGACCTGCTCGGCGTTATCGGCTGCGCACCAAAAGGGGATCATTCACCGGGACATCAAACCACAGAACTTGCTGCTGGCCAGAACGGCGGACGGCAGGCAGACATTGAAGGTCATCGACTTCGGCATCGCCAAAGTGCGTGAAGAAGCCGGGTTGGGCTTCACCGGCATGATGACGGGCACTACTGGGTTTTTCGTAGGCACGCCCGAGTACGCTTCACCCGAGCAGGCGCAAGGGGTGCGCGGGAGTGAGTTGGATGGCCGCACCGATCTGTACTCGCTGGGGCTGGTGTTGTACGAGATGATGACGGGCGGATTGCCGTTTGCTGCAGATACGCCGGTTGCGGTACTGGTGCAACGGATACAAGCTCGGCCAGCGCCGCTGGATGAGTCGCGGCCCGATCTCCATTTTTCGCCTGACGTTTCGAATCTGGTGATGACTGCTCTGGAGAGGGAACGGGAGAATCGGTTCCCATCGGCGGAAGAAATGCAGCGGGCAATTGGCGCGGTGTTGGCGTCGCATTGGGACGAGAGGGCGCGACCAGCCGAGGCTGCAAGACTGGTTGCCGTACCGGCCCAAAGGGAACACCTGGCTTCGGAGGGGGCGGAGAGAGAGCAGAGAGAGACTGCACACGAAGAGCAGGCCGTAAGGCAAGAAGATACCCCTAAGATTGCCGGTGATCAGGAAAGGGAATCACTTGTTCGCAAGGATGTATCTGTAATCCAACCGCTGTTGGGCAGACCGATCTCAGCACCTAAATTGGTGGTGGCGAGGGTTCTGTCGAACAGAATCACGGCGACCGTTTTGATCTTGGTTGTCGCGTACCTGTTGTTCGCCGGCTGCTCGTTTTTCCTTCTCCATCATCGCGGGATGCAACTAGATCACGATATCCATGCCGAAGTGTTGACCGATCCGGACGCCATCTGGAGCCGCTGGGCGGACGTCTCGAAGGGCAACGCGCAGTCCCTGGCGCTATTTGCGGCGCGCCGTTCGGTGAAGAAGAGGCTGGTAGCGGCCGCCGACCGGGTGATTGAGAAATATCGCAACAGCGAGACCCAACCGGTCCACGAAAACGACTGGAAGCGCGCTAGTCAGTACCTAGCCCGGGCTCTGGAGATCGATCCCAACGACGAGACCACGCGCGGCGAACTGCGACTTTGCGAAGGTCAGATCGACCGCATCGGTGGCTTCAGCCATCACAACGCGGCGATGATGAACGAAGCCGTACAAAAGTTCGAGGAGGCGGAGCAAGCTCTGCCCCACACGCCCGATCCGGAGTTGGGTCTGGCGGCGGTCTATGTGTACGGCTTGAAGGATGCGGACAAAGCTTATGCCGCATTGCAAGAGGCCCAACGGCGCGGATACAAACTCGGCAACCGGGAGAAATCGCAGCTTGCGGATGGCTACCGTGACCGCGGCGACCGCCTATTTTGGGACTCGCGCGACGTGCGGGGGCTGCCGCAGGAGAAGGAGCAGATCCAGAAAGCTGCCGACGACTATCGCCGCGCTCTGGAGTTATACCAGGGTATCATTCCTTATGCCAGCGCTAACGTCGACATTGTGCGGGTGCAAGCCAGCCTCAGCTCCATCGGGGTCCGGCTGGCGGAGCTGCAACGAAGATTGCCCTGATGTAACTCCAAATGTCTCCATTCTGCCATGTGTTTTTTTTCGCGCAGGGCCTTGAAGCCGGCCATCGCCGCCGCCAGAAGTCCCTCTCGGCCCGCCTGCTGACACCTGCTGAGACAAGCCCGATCCACCTGTCCGGCCGCCAACTCCAGGATCACCAACCGTGCCCGGATGCTCTTTCCTTGCGGTACTTCTTCTCCGGTCCCTAGCACCAGCCCGCGCGGCATCTGTGGCTCCCGCAGGCGTCCGTCCGCTCCCAATCGGCTGCGTCCCTGGTGGTTGCCCACGCTGCGGAACAATCGTTCCGTCAGGTTCTGCAACTCGCCGTCCCCGCTCCTGCCCTGCGGCGCAAAATCGTCTACCACCAAAATGGCGTCCTTCGCGGACAAGGCCAACGCCTCCAGGCTATTGGCCGTGGAGGCGAAGTTCGCGGGCAGATGGCTGGCGTCCATGGCATACCCATAGTGCTGCTGACACAGGGCCGCCACCGCGCTCTTGAAAACCCCGCTGGGACCGCTCAGGAAAACGCTGAAGTTCACCCCACCTAAGGCCGCCCGGTACACGGCGGCCAGTAAGGGAAACATAATCCGGTCCGGCGCCACGTGTAACAACTCCAGACTGGCCTGGATCGCCCTTTTGCGTGCATCCCCTTCTGTGGGAACTTCAAATCGGTAACCCCGCAGCGGGCCGGGCAATTGCACCCGCCACTCGGTACGAAGGCCACTGGTCCCCAGGCCGCCCGCGGCATGTAGATAGACCCAACCGCCGTCCTGTTTGCGCCACCCCAGGTGGGTGAAGACTCGCTCCTTTCGGATCGGTCCCGAAAGCTCCTGGATAGCCGCCCGCGCGTGCTGCGTCTGGCCGGGATAGATGATCGCGCGCGAACCCAACCGCTGCAGCACCCAGCCCATCCGGCCGAATTCCGCCGCCGATACGGTGAACGAAACCTTTTGGCCGTCCAGTTCTGCTTGCACGCCGCAGTGACGCCGCTCCTCGGTTCCGTCGTCCACGATGATGTCACTGGCGATGCGGGCGCGGAAGTTGGTCACCGGTACCAGCTTGAGTTGGCCGTTCGCCAAGAGTGCCCGCCGCACCATGCCGGATCCTCGGATCTGGTACGACCGTGCCTGGGAAACTAGCGGCCAGGCCAACTCCGTCTTTGCGTCGGCATCGCTGTCCGGGTCCAACAGCACAAACTTGAATTTCATACACCAGTGATAGCGGCCAGCGCAGCCCGTCACTTCTTGTCGGCTGGAAGGCCGCCATTCCCTAACGTGTACATGAATGCCTCGGCTGGGGAACGGAGTCAACTCTACCTTCCCGGTAGAGATTACGAATTGTCGGAACGTTTGTCTGATTCTCTCCGGACCTCGTAGGCCGGGCACGCGCTACCCCTCAGAGTATGGCGTGCCTCCGGCGGAAGCCTGAATACGCACGGTTATACCGGCGCCCCGCACCCGACAAACCCGACAATATCGTCAGATATTATTTTCCGTTTCTGACAAGTAAATCCGGGGGATGCCATCAGCCGCGCCGTGCGGTGCCGGGCCGGGTCGCTCCTCGAACTCGCACCATTGGGTGCTGTGCTCGATCGGGCCTTGTTTTACGATCACGATGTGCCGGTCGCCTAAAAATCCCGCGGGTAGCGGCTTCAGCACACCGATTCGGTATGCCAACTGCGGAGACGCGGCGCTGGCTTCCAGTCTCTTTATTCGACTTAAAAGAGTGTCTTTCATGGCGTGCTCACTCTTGCGATCCTGGCTTCACTCGTTTTCCGAGCGGGCCTCCTCATCCGCGTGGATGCTCAATTTTCGGCCACGTGAGGCGTGCGTTTCATGGCCTCTCCAGCGTGATCTTGGCCTGGCTGAAGTTGATGGAACTGGTGCTGGCCCCCGACTGATAAACCAGCTCAATCACATTGCTCTGACCGGCTGTGATGGTGGCGCTGTTTGCGCCATTTACGGCACACGTCGCCGTGAACGCACCGCTCGTCGTCCCGCAGACGGTCACACCGGCTGAGACAGTGCTTGCGAAAACAGTGACCGTGGCTCGGACCCATACCGGCTTATTGGAAATGCTGGCTATGGCCGGGGCCGTGTTCTGCACTATCACGTTCCCGGACAGGGAAGCCGCACCAATCTCGATGGAGAAGGTGTCGTTGCCAGGGCTGGTGCTTGTGGTTTCGCTGCCCCAAGCCTCAATCGTGTAAGTCGTCCCGGTCGCGAACGTGCCACTGGCAACCGTGTAGCCGATGACCTGCGTGGCGCTGTTGGATATCGCGTCGGTCGGAGTGGTCAGGACCGCCACCACGCCGGGCGGCCCACCGCCCGCTGGGATTGGCAGGCGGCTGTACCCCAACGTGCCGGTGCTGATGTTGGCGGCGTTAGTGGTATCGGTGGTAGCCGAGGACGCAAAGCTGGCGCCGTTGGTCTTGGTGCACGTAATCGCGTTGCTGCCGGACGTGGTGCAGTCGCCGCTGATCTCCGACGCGGCCGGGGTCGTTCCGTCGCGCAGCAGACCCGTTCCAGCGTTGCTGGAGTTCAGGCCGCCGTAGGCGCGCGCGATGGCCGTGCCCTGCCATGTTCCGCCTGTGATCGTGCCCATGGCGCTCAGGGGCAGTTCCGCCGAGGTGAGCGAACACGGCGCGAACGATGTGGCCGAACCACAAGTGCCGATCACCTGATGGGAGGTCTGGCCGGCTGCCATACCCAGAGTGACCGTGGGCGCGGTGGCCGGGCTGGTGATCGAACACGTGAGCCAATTGGCTCCGGCCGCCGAGCATCGGATCGTCGAGGCACTGAGGGGCGGGGGGAACACGCAACACTGGGCCGTCAGGTGCTGACCCGTTAACAAGGGAATAAGACACGGTATTACGAAACGTCCCATATTATTCCTCCATGATCCCCACGCGTCTTCCAGTCGAAACTGTTGTTTCGGCCGAGCCTTCTGTGGATAAGGTTGATATGCGTCGGGTTGATTTGCAATCAGTATGTTGGATCGCAAGGAAAATTGGTAGGCTTTCGGCAGCCCACATTCTCAGTTCGCGAATTACTGGAAGCCTGCAAGGATGCCTATCTCAATGGGCATGTTGAGGATTTTGAGAACGCCATCACGAAAGTTGCTTCAGCGCCGCTTTAAGAATAGGCTTCATTCAGACCGATTCTTGCCGGCGGAAGGCATGTCCATGGATTATACGAGGGCTGGATCGCAGCCGATCCAACGTGAGGTAGGCGGGTAATGGCTAACCACTAATCGTGGCGGAACTGCTACAACGTTTGCGGTGCGTACATGACTTCCAAGACCAACACGTCGGTTGCGGTCCGTGCGGGCGGTCCGCTTCAGGTCGGGAGAGAGTGGGTTCCTTACGGCAGAAATGTCGTGGCGAAAACGGGTTCCACATACACGCTCCAGCACCGCTTTTTCGTGAATGATCCTTGGGCGGTGATTGCGGAAATCGCCCTGCACCTCATCGCCGCCCCGCGCGGCGTCAGAATCCAATCCCGAATTCGCAGCGTGCTGGCCACGCTGGTCTCGGTATCGGATGGACCATGGCCTCAACTTAAATCGGAACCTCGGCCGCGCTACAGGTGCCGTCACTCAGTGACGTTCCTGAGCTGAGGGCGTTGTCCACCAATATCGGTAGCCAAAGTGAACCCGCAAGCGCGCGGTCGTAGGCCTTAATTCAGCGCTCCCGAAAGGAGCGGAGATTCAAGATGGCGAGCTAGACCGCGGGGGAATTCGAACGGCGGCGTAATGCCGAATTGAACACCTAGTTTGGGCGGTGGAGGGCGGCTGAGTCGAGGGAGTTTAAGACGAGTTTGCGGCCTTCTGTTCCGGCCCTGATAAAGAGCCTGATAAACTGGCACTGAGATAGCTGCAACTCATTGAACTAGTGATACTTGCTGTCCTGAAATTAACCTGTCTTACACAGGCAGACTGGAGTCGCTCCACTACGGCGTTGGGTAGTCCCAAACATCGGGCGGCAGCTTATCCTTGAGGGATGTATACATGGCGTCGCGGAACAGTTTCAGAGCCGGATACGGCCGGAGGGTCAGCTTGCGCTTATGTAAACGAGTTCTTAAACGCTCACCCGTGCATCGCGGCTAATCAGGATATCGATATCCGGTTATCTGTTAGTTGCATTGTCCCCTTTTGCTGTTCACACCGCCTGTATCTTGGTGGTATTCGTCCGGATCTCTCCTTCACCGTCCGCGATCCCGACAGGAGCGCATTCTTTTCAGCGCAACGCTGCCGGACTCATGGCTGCCACGAGCGGCGGTCCGCGAATGACGCGGCTGCAACCCCATATCGGCCAGGCACCCTTGCGCCTCCATCAAAATGCCATCGATCACTTCTGGTGTCATCCCAAACGCGCCCGCAATGGCCCGCACCGAGTGCGTCCGGTGCGAACTCGGTCTAGCGGCGGGCGACTGTAAAATATTTTTCGACGCTGCGAGTAAGGTCTTCAACACCCCACTCACGGAAACCGCAGGGCGAACACGGGTGGCTTAACGAGACAGCGACCAGGTCCGCCTGCTCTTCATAATGCCAGGGACATGCCGGGCCGCAACGCTGGTTCTGGAACGTCTTCCGGCCCAGGTAAGCCCAGCCGTGCAGCGCGCCGACGCTGTATGTCGAGCGCAATCTCGTGGAGGCGCCGTGACCCTGCTGTTTCCGGCAGCGGCAACAGGCCCCCGACAAGGGGATCGGAGGGCTGAACTTGACTCTCCGATCAGGCCCGACATGGTGCCCGGCGCCCGGTGCTCGGAGGTAGCACCGTTTCGTCCTGCCCTGATTGGTGGCCATCCGACGCCAATGGCCCTCGGCGTCCTGGGAAAACCACGGTCCAAGAGGCTGTAAAAGATTTCGCGAAGATTGACAAAAATTCTCCCGCGATTTCCCGCCTTACCTAGTGGAGGGATCTTCGATCCACTCGAAGAAAACACCCAACCTCAAAAGGAGAATGAACCAATGTCTGAACTAACGCAGCGATCACATCGTGAAACATCAAAAACGGCGCGCAGGCGCGCAGGCCCCCTTATGGCGTTGGCAGCCCTTGTGCTGCTGGGCGCTCCGCAGGTCTTCGCCCAAGCCATCGGGTTCGTCTGGAACAATAACCCAACTACCGTGGGCACTACCACGCCGGACACGGCCTACAGCTACAATTCGTCCGGCGGCGCAGTCAGCATCATTCGCAAAGCCATCGGTAATTACAGTGTCATCTTCGCCGGTCTCGGCAACGGGCTCAACAGCAACGCCGTGGTCAGCGGCTACGGTACCGGTCCGAACTTCTGCAACGTGGGAGGCTGGTTTTCGCCGAACGATACGGATGTCGAGGTAGATGTCGTCTGCTTCAACGAAGCCGGCTATCCTGACGACCATAGCTTCACGGCGCTTTACCAGGCGCGCACTCACAGCGACCCGACCACGGCGACCGTCGCATTTTTGTACGCTAACCAACCTACGGCGTCCAGTTACACGCCGCCCCTGGAATATCAGTTCAATCCGGCCGGAGGCACCAATACGATCGTGCGCTCCAGCGTGGGCAACTATGTCGCGACTTTACCATATCTGACCCAACCAGGCGGCACGGTGATCGTCACCGCTTTCGCCATCACAGCGGCCCACTGCCAGGTGACGGACTGGGGCAGCCTCAGCTCGGGGACCATTGTGTACGTGAATTGCACCAATGGAGCCGGTGTGGCGACGGACGAGGAATTCTCGCTGGTTTATTCGATATACGATACCGCCGGTTACGGCGTGGGTTCGGGCAACGGCGGCGCGATTTGGGCAAACAAGGACAAGGACAACAATCCTTACGATGTCAGCACGACTTTCAGCATCGCCATAGACGGCGAGGAAATGCTCGCCCAGCGCATCGGCAAGGGATCCTACACGTGGACCATGAACGTACAAGACACGTGGACGTCCAGTACCGTAATCGTGACGGCCTATGACGCTCCAGGCAATTATTGCAGTACGGACAAGTGGGTAAGCACGTCCACGACGACAACGGTGTACGTGCACTGCTACAACGCGGCCGGCGCGCCGGCGGACACGCTCTTCACCGCGACCTTTCAGTTGGCGGGGGGGGCTTAAGACCAACCACGTCAACATACATGATCGACCCTGGGCAAGGCCCGAGCGCATGGGACCCGGGCCTTTTTGCTCTTCAAACACGCTGGGCGCGTATTTTCAAGCGATTACTGGGCCAAACAGTACACACATGCACGGTCAACCTTGCGTCGCTTATTGTCAAGTGACCGCAACGCGCGACATGCACACGCGGCCGGATTTTCGATGGCATGTCTGGCAGTCCCGGTTCTGAAAATCCGCGACGCTGAGAAGGCCCGAATCGGCCCTGCCTGCCCCGCGATGCATCGGTAATAGGTTTCCTCTCCCCAGCCGCGCCGGCGGCGTAAAATCCGACCGGCTACCGCGCACGGCCCCGACAAGACCTCGCCTTTCTGGGCATCCCCGGATTCCCATCCGCGCCTGAGTCCTGGTTTACGCGAGCGGCAGCGCGGAGTCGCCGCGGCGTCAGGCCCAGAGGGGAGAGCTGTTCCTCCGCTTTCGCCAAAATGCCGACGATCACTGCCGGTGAAACCTGCAGCGCACGGGCGATTTCCGGCTCTGAGTGGGCGCGCTGACAACCTAGCCCATAGTGCAGGCGCACGACCTTCTCGTGTAAAGGTTCCAGGCAGCGGAGCAACGCCGATACCCGGTCTGCGTCCCATCCCATTGGTTTCAGCATACGCTGATCCTCTCCGCACGGGCGAAGCGACCATCGCTTTTCCTTCGCTAGAATCTGCACGCACTGGGCAGAATGGCCTTGCATGTTGTCTCCCCGTCACGGGATCAATGGGGATGCCTATGGACCCAACTATGACTAGCTACCCTATCCTGTTCAACCAGACGCCCGACAGCTTGCGTCGTGTGGGCGCCCGCGGCGGCCGCGCGCGCGCCCGCAATTGGCGCGCCCGCCAGCAGGCGGCAGAGGCCGCCGCCGGACCCCTGGTGCGCCCGCCACAGCCGCCGATGGAAACCACCGCCCAGGAGATCGCCGCCTTGGACGCCCAGTTTCCTTGGCTGCGTCGCACCGCGCCGCGCGTGGCGCGCGGCTAGAGGGGCGCCCATGTCGGCGCAGGCAGGGTCTCTCCGGCATTTTTCCAATGGGGCTCCCGTAGCGGGCCGTTCCTGCCTCTAGCCGGTGGCTTTCGGCGACCATCGCAGCGATGCTCCGGCTTTCCCTATGCGGGCGCGCGCGGCAAGAGTCTTGGCTCGATCCAGGCAATCCGCAAGACTGGCGATAGGCGGGCCGCAACGGAAAAGGCCGGAGTGTCAGCTTGAGCCTGGAACCCCGCATGGGGTAGAAAATCAAGAGATAATCAAGGGAAATCAAAACGGGACAACGGCTTATAAACCTCATGTTAGCAATGAGATAGCCTAGAAGGGCCGCTGGAATCCTGCGGGCTCCACGACGGCGTACAGCGCCTCGGCGGGGCTGCCTGGCGAGACCGTTTGACAGCCTTTAAGCTACAGGAACAAAGGGAGTTACATATTCAATGGGACAGCATCCAAAACGCCTTGGTCCACGAAAAAGCGATGCTCAAAATCCTTTATAGGACCCGAAGAAATCAAAAATCCCTAACAAACTGGCGGGTGGAAACCGCGGAAATCAAGCAAATTCGCACAGCGCCGAGGAACTGGACACGCTGATTGCGTCCCTTGAGCATTGGATCGCTCCACTTGAAGCTGAGGCTGCTCAATGTCTATAAAGCCGAGGGAGGCGAGGTCGCGTGACAAATAACGCTAAAATGACGCGGGTCAACGCGAGCATGACGCAAGAAATAACGTGGGTTTAACGCGGCGGAATTTTCAAGCCAGTGGATGGAGTTCGTCGCGGGGACGGTTGTAGGTTTCTAGGAGTTAAGTCTAAGTGGTTTATTATTTATCTACTTACAAGGCTGGTTATACTATGCTGCTGGCGTTGGACTCCGAGGGCAGCCACCAAACCGAAGCCAGCTCCACGTCAAAACTGCGTTAGTTTAACGCGGACCGGATAGCTAGACTCAAACTTTTCATCAAAAGAGCTCATCTGGTGTCATCTGGGTTCATCTGCCAAGCGCAGCGGCACTCTCGCTAGCGCTATTCCTCCGGCCATTGTCTCATAGAAGACAGTTGAGGCCTGCACGGGTGAGCGTGCATGTATGTACTGTCGTTTGGCCCATCACGTTGGAACATAAGGATTTAGATATTTCGGACGCTTCTGGCCGAATTAGCCGTTTCAGTGGTG